>MDTG01145061.1_pt1 | contig 20899 bp, 13 predicted proteins | sample 811421 | NCBI WGS metagenome assembly MDTG01 (sample SAMN05326645, study PRJNA326480) | marine metagenome | isolation source: seawater | place: Pacific Ocean: South East | collected 2011
ACAGGTTCCAACAAAGCAATTACCAGTACCAAGACATATATTCTTGCACGTTTGCAGATTAATAATGGTCTGAGAAGCCCCAAAAGTAACAGGATTTTGCGTGGTGCTATCAACGCATTGTGTACCAGCAGAATAAATAAAAGGTTCGGATATGGTCGTGGACACAAATTGAGATCCAGCCCCGCAATCTGCTTTGACCATAGTTAGTAGTTGTGTTGTGCTAACAAACAACAACAATGATAAACTTGCTTGCATAAAATTTTTGGTCTAAAATATTATTGTAATCTATAAAGCAAACTAAACAGTATGTCCGTGCAAATACCGCAAGACATTACCATACATATTGACCCCGTGCATATTGTGTACGATCACAGACCCCAATACACCGTAAGCAACAAACCATCGTTCGTCCGACACATACAGAAAAACTACGACTCTGATATGATAACTTCTGCCGTCTGTATGTACTTTGTCATTATCGTAGCAATCGGATTGTTTTTAATTTTGGTAGTGAATTCGTCCTTACATGATGATCATACGCATTCGTCATACTATCATGCGCATACTTGATAAAAAATAAATCGAAAGTCTTTGAAACTATGTGCAGATTCATGCAACAAATTATGTTGGCGTTTGACATTGAAACAACAGGCCTTGACGGGCACAAACATGACGTGACTGTCGTGTGCACAGAAGACTACCACACAGGCGAGCGCATTGCTTATGAGTTTGACCGTGTCAAAAAAACAGATCCTTCTCGTCTGGAGCAGCTCAAACAAGATCTGATAACAGCGTTCAACAACGCGTCGTCATTATGTGCATTCAATGGCATTCGATTTGACATTCCCTTTCTGCGCAACTGTTTCAAAATTGACAACAACACAGTAAATGCATGGCTTTTGAAAACCACAGACATTTTGGAAGCTTGTCGTTTGGGCAAGTTTGGTCCTCGCCACACTTTTGGTCTCAATTTACTGTGTGAGTTTAATGGCATCAAAATGAAAACATCCTCTGGCAAAGAAGCCATTGCAATGGCGCACTCCAATCGCTGGGATGAACTCAAAAACTACTGTGTGGAAGACGTGCGAATTTTATGCGACTTGTACCGAAAACAACACCTTCACAACCCACGTGGGTACAACATGCTTGATTTGGCAAAAATAGCACATGTTGATGTGTATGCACCCCGTCCGCCCCGTCCGCCCCGTCCGCAAGATACAACTCGAGACACGATCATGACAGAAAGTACAGACAAAGGAAAAAGCGAGGTTGACGAAATTGACAGTTTAATCGAAGACAGTATAAAATTAACGCATGAACAACAAGAACAACGCATAGCACAACTCGAAGCTGAAAACAAGGAGCTGAAGGCAAAGTTGCAAGTTTTTCTGGATTTTTGCACGTGTTTGTGATAAGTTTATGATAAGTTTGAGCCACGGTCGTAAAAACCGCGGATAGCTGCACTGCCCAATTGTAGCATAGCATGATCTGCTGTGTTCTGCATGGCAAGGCGGCGTTTTTTACGGACATTCTCGTCCATTTCAGCCTGCAACTCATTTTCCTGCTTGAGCAAATGCTCGATCGAAGCGATGCTGTTGACAATTTGATCTTGAATTATCACACGAGTTTGTGATACGCAAGGAGCCTCATTCCGGGCCTTGTCTTCTTTAAGTTTTTTCAGTACAGCCTTGCAATCTTTGTAGTTGTATTTGTTTGCTTTCAACTTCAGATACTGGATACAATCACTTGCGTTCATCAAAACCATGATGTATTGCTCGTACTTTTCGTCTTCGGGGTCAGTGTCTTTGTACCGAGGCAGCCACCCAAATTCCAAACTTTTCCAAGTCTTGTTCAGCAAGTCACTGTTGATTTGATTTGCTTTTTGGCTGCCCGTCAACACCTGTACTTGGTCGTAGAAATGTCTGCACATGCCAGCATAGTCTGCGTACAACGCTGGCATGTGCCACCACACAATCTTGGACACATCAAACAGCCAAGTGTTTTTGTCCGCTGGGTCTTTTTTCACAACCGTAATGCTGTTTGCGTCGGGATTTACGTTCTCCCTGCTGAACTTGCCCTGCCCTCGCAATTCGTCCTCTTTCTTTTTAAACTCCAAATATTCAACGGCTAACTCACCCCACGAGCCCATGTCTTCCTCGTCCAATACTGCCTGACATGTCAAATGGCTATTTGCATCCTTGGCTGAAATAAAGATTTCAGGCAGTGTGTTAAACCTGCGTGCAATGGCAGGATGCATGCTACTACATACACGTGGCATGGCCACAACTTTCAGAAACAAACAATTTTTTTGGCATCAATTTATTACTGTGTTTTTTTAAGTATCGTGCGTAGTGACGCGCTGCATGGCTAACCGCAACTGCAACTGTGCGAGTATGTCTTGATTGTAGCCAGTGCTTGGTTCTTTGGCAAAAACTGTATCGCAATCAAGATGCGACACATCGATGCTTTCAGTAGCAACCAAACCCAAAGCTTGTTTCAAAATGTTAAGGTTTGCTTCGTCGGTGCACGCCAAAATTTCCAGTTCATCATCTGTTGCATCCGTGCATGCGCTTTTGTTTATTGAACAAAAAGGCTCTCTTTCTGTGCATATGCTTTGCTGCAACACATTGCAAAAATAGTTGTATGTGGCCAAAGAAACAATTCGATGCATCTTGTCATCCAACCACATGCGCGTCATCAACTTGACAGCTGCAACACGTGCATTGCACTGCGACAATTCAGCAGCAGTACTTTGTTGCGTTTGTTGCGGGATTATTTGTTTGACACACAGCACCAGAGGGTGTCCATCCATATTGACAGACTGTTGTGTCTTGTACCAGTACATCGATGACGTAGCAACAGGCAACGATTGTTGTGCTGTCAAACTTCTAGCCATAATTTGTCTTTGAATGTCAGTGCAAATCTTTGAGTTTGGAAAACACGCCAAACTGGGAGACACCTTCTTACACTTCAAAATCAGGTCTTTGACTGAATCGTACACTTCTTGTTCTATCTGTTGTGTATTGTTCTTGTTGTTCGCAAACATTTGCTGCAACTGATAAGCCAACAGAGACGGCTCCTTGTCCCATTTGCAACATTTGCAATGCTCGCTGTCACACTGCGTGCCTGCACATGAGCAGAAACGCCGTATCGTCTCATCAATGAGTTGCAGAGTAAAGTATTTAATTCTGTTATCCACGGCAGACAGCTCCGTTTGAAATCTCGAACTCGGAATATTCGAAGCCGTTTGCTGGCGAGTATGCATCAATTCAAGTATGAAACTAGCCGTTGTGGGATCAACATCAAAGTTTTGCGTCAAATTCTCATTGCAGGGTTCAATAGACGCAGATTCAAGCTGTTTGTGCATATTCAAAATACACTCACTACATTGTTGAAACTGAGCACATTTGGCACTGAGCATCGCAGGTAACTGCGTTTCGTCGTTAAAAACGAAAGATAACGTTGAAGCTGATGCTATTTCATGCAACTCTTGTATTTTTGTGTGCAATGTTTGTAGCAATGCCTGTACGTCTTGAAACGACTTGGTGGGCGTACTTGCTCTGATTGTCTGTATGTGTTTCAATGGCGTGTTGAACATTATCATTTGTTTTTCTAATGCAAGAAGTTCACTTTGCATGTGTTCTTGATACTTATTGGCCTGCCAGCTAGCCTTAGTGCAAATTTGCTCACCATTGACCATACATGGAGTGCACGTAAGCATGAAGTTCAATTTGCGCTCGTTCGGTGTTTCTGGATAAATGTTTGCAAAGTTGACAGACAATACCATTTTTTGTGGATTGTTCTCAAGCGTGAACGAATTGTTGTGCACACTGGTCGTGGAAATTGTGTCGTCAGCTTCCTGTACACTTACGATGTATTGATCAGCGGACACTGTTCTACCGTTAAAATCAATGCCAATATTTACACATGTGCCGTGCTCGGCTACAGGAATATTCCCGACTAGATTGGTTTGAGTTACATCCATACTACGTTCAAAACTTTCATAGACCTCGTCGTTGTGTGTCATGCATACTTTGGTACTGGCACTTGGATCCAAACTCACTTGCAATCGAAGTTTAATTTGCAAAACTTCCGACTGCTGTGTGTCAGGAAAACAGCACTCTTCCTCCATCACTTGCTTGTGTTTATACAGACTGGCTGTTTGTATTTGTTGCAAAGTTTTTTTAAACGAAACATGGTGCACCATGCTGGCACAAAACAGATCCGTGTCTTTGATCTTGTTTTTTGAATGTCCAAAAAAATTCACTTGCGATGCCGGTGCACTGCTCATAAGCAAGCAGAGCCCTTAATATGCACTGACTCACTTTTAAACAAATATACTTTGAAGTTTATTATCTTTCTTTACTTACTTAGTTACTTATTGTTGTTTTGCAGAGGCTTGCCTGTCGTCACACTTTGAAAAATAGACTCCATTTCTTGGTCAACACTGGCACTGATTTGATCCAGATCGGCCTGTGACAAAGCTGCTTCCTTTTCCTTAGCCTTGCTTGCTCGTCCTCTTTTCTTTGGCTGTTCCGCGCTGGTGTCATTTTGCTCCAAGCTTGTCACCTGCTGTGCAGAAGGCTGTGCGGGTCTCACAGGCAGCAGCTCACGCATATCCGCATGCATTTGTTCATTCATATCTTCTTGCATACTCTGTTCCATATCTTCTTGCATATCTGCTTCAACATTCGCTTCCATTGAAGACAGCAGGTCATAATTACTATATGTGTCTCGGTCAGTAAATGGAGTACAACCACGATCGAAATTGTTATATGCTCCTCCAGCAGATCCAGCGGGGGGTGCATTCCAACGTACCACATTATGTCTACCATGACGACAAAAATCCAAATAAGCATGCGCGTAGTTCAAGTTCGAAAGTTGAGATCTGTCATTGCCATTAAGCAACGCTCTGATTTCTGCAATAATCATTTTTTCGTTCAATGCTGTCTTGAAGTAGTGGCACATGTGTCGAAGATTAACATAAGTCAATGTATCACCGGCAGCTTGATATGAACCATAGTCGTTGCGTTTGTGATATCCTTTTTTCACGCCAGCAACGACTGAGATGTTCAGGTCTTTCATAAAATTATTTATCTCAGTACCCAGTGGCCAATCATCAATTGTAACACTAAGGCTATTATAATTCTTGTGAGGCATCTGCTCATCGTGTTTAAGAAACTTTTCAACGAATGGCAAATACTTCAAAAATGTTTGTTTGTCTTCTAGCAACTCTTTCCAATACAACTTTGCCTCTCGATACTGTGCTGCATGTGCAGCGTCTCCTGCGCTTAAACGTGCTTCAATCATTTCAAGACGAGAAAAGTTTTCTTCCACTTGGATGCCGATATGCTTGGCATCTGGTCCGTAACCGGCATGGGGTCCCCAAGTTGTAGCCCGACCAGGATATGGATATGCTTTACGTATATCATTGCCATCTATATGTGGCAGTCTATAAAAACGATCGTCATCCGCACCTAGTAGTTCCCGTCCAAACGCTGCAACGTATTGTGAAGTACCATCTCGCTTCAAATAAGCCCATCTAGCCGGTAAGTAGACGTTAAGATGACCAAATAGCAACATAAAGCTGTCTAGATAATTGTTCTGTACCTCGTGCTGCAAAAACTGCATGATCGCAATGGCATTGGACGGAGCTTGCATGCCAGTCAGAATGGTTTGCAAATGATGCCTGGCTTTCATGTTGAGAGCAATTTGCAGTAATTTATCTGATTTCGAGTAATTTGTCATCGTTTGATCTTGCGCAAAATCGCTTTTTGCCCATTTACCAGTTGCCATATCTGGGCCATCATCACTAAACAGTTGCAACGTATTAGGCAAAGCACTTTTCCATACAGGAGCAAAATTAATCTGTAACAACTGACTGGCGTCGATCATCATTCGATCGTCATTGGGACACATCGGCCCAGTGTAAGCAGACTTTTTGGTGTAGCTTTGTCCAATGTGCCAATATCCAGCAACTTTGTAATCTCTGTACATTTTTAGTGCACTTCCCAGCGTGTCCATGCATTCTGTTCGATATTGTTGTGCACAGCCAGCTGGAATCTGTCGTCCGATCCACGCGTCCAGGCGCTCCGTGCTCAAAGCACCTTCACGCTTACAGTTCAAATCACTGGCTTGACGCAGGCAGCATTTCATATCAGCGTGATGGGCGGATTGAAACACGTCAGGAATAAGTTGGAAGCGACCATCAGCTCTGTCATGCATTTGCATAGATCGAGATTGCATCTGTTTGTAGTAATGATTCAATGTGTAGTAATCAAGATGTCTATTGGTATATTCTTCAAAATCCAAACGTACGATAAGTTGGTCACCGCCTTCCACGGACACATGGCGCCAAATGTTGACAACATCGCGGTTCTGACCATCGATGGTCAAAGTAGTGAAAAAACTTGCAGCTGCCTGCACGGGCGCAATGCCGACCTCATGCTGGCCGCCTTGTTTTTCTGACATGACACTGATGCCAATTGGAATGATATTATGCCGTACTATCTTTTGCAGGATGCTTTTGCATCTGAGCAATATGATTGGTTTGTTATCAGCATGAACATCAGCGACAGGTGCGGCACCTGCGGCAGGAGGCTCGTATGGATACGCTGCCACTAGAGCATCCACTTCATCTTTGACGTTCATATTAACCAACATTTGCCACCATTGATGTCGGTTCTTGTTCTGAACGCGTCCCTGGTGATAAAGCAGAAAAATGATATAGTTGTACATGCCTGCGAGCAAATAGTTTACCGTGCAAATATTGCAGAACACGTTGTATTGCGGCATGACACCGGCTGTGTCTTCGTGCTTCAAAGTAACACAAGTTGCGTTAGTGTTGGACAGCATGCTATGTTTGTTGCGCAAGTTGACAATGAAGCACAAATCTCCCATGTCAATAGCATGTGACATCATGAATGAGTCCTCTGCCGTTGTAGCAGGTTCAGGCACAAAAATAGGTGGCACTGGAAATTGCTTGCGGTGTGGGATTTGCTGATAATTACGATCCGAACTGATGCGATTTTGCTTAGGACCGGCATACGGTGCAATAGACGTCAACAACCCTTCATTGAAATTGTATTTGCCGTCGGGGTCGCCATGAATGCCAGCAGGCCCGCTTAACGTGGTCGGCAGTGGTCCATCGCCATCTATGCGGGCATCGGGAAAACGCACATTGCCTTGTGTAAGCGAAGCAAAAAAATCAGACATGTCTTTTTAGTTGTTATATACAGCATATAGGATGCTCTGATGTTTATTAAAAGATTGCTGTTATGAAAATCAGGCAAAGCTAAAAAATACATTATATTTGAAGTGGCAACTCCGAAAATATATATATGTCGGCCAAACTTAAAATGAAACGCAAAGCAATACAGAGTTCATACAATACCAAAAGAACCAAATGTAACACAGAAACGCAGTACCACAACATGATCATCAGTAAACTGCGAGAACATGCAGCTACTGCCTCGCAGAGCAAAAGCAACAACGTTTGGATGACTTTAGAAGTTGTGCTCAAAACACTGCCTCTGGACTTGATTTTGAAAAAAAACCTGACAACGCAGCAATCTTCCTTATCACACACACCTACCATAACGCGTGCATACGAAGAAAAATTCATGCGCGAGTGCTGCTTGCCAGAAGACAAACCCTGCATCATGCAGGATGCATGTGAATGCAATTTTATAGATCCACAACAAGCATTTGTAGGCTGTGTATTCATGGCTACCGACTTGAACTTGCCAAACACTGGCATGTGCATTCTGTGTTTGCGTAAAACAACACAAATGCTGTTTTACCGCATTGTTGCCGGTGGTTTGCAGTCGCCAAATTTGTTACAGGTGTATGGAAACATCTGCGGAGTAGAAGGAGAGTATCACGAATCGGTCATGCTCACTGTGCCGCCACACGGGCCAGTACACTGCATGCCCCTGCCAGTAGTTGCGCATCAGCGCAATCGATACGAAGTGTACACCAAGGACGGCTACAAGCACTTGAAACAACTAAACGTAGCCTATGAGGATTTTCACTAAGCTCTGTCATGTCACACGACTCCATGCCTTGCTCCAGTGCCGTTGCCAAAGACACCGTACCATATCTTTTCAACAATGGATGCACAACATCGGAGATGGCAGAGCTAACAGTTTCGTGTGTGTCTTTCAAGGAGCAGCCATTTTTTAAATGGCGACTACAGATTTTGCTGCAACAACAAAAACAGAACAAGAACATCACTACTTACTTGAATCAGTTGCTACTGGGCAGTTTGTTTCCGCTGCACATTCAACGACTTTTCAAGTTTCAACTTCCTATTACGTGCTTGCCAAACGTGAACAGTTTGATTGACGTCGGTTACATTGTTCGACGGCTGCTGTTGAAGTGGCACAGTTCCAACATATTGTACAAATTGTATCAGTACAGCATGCCCTTTATCAAGCACAACCGTCTTAATTTTCCATCGCTGCGAAACCTAGACATGACAGTTTTGAAGCACATGACACAAGCAATCTTTTTGACGTGTCTGGGCATGCACAACGACGACTGCAAAAAGCCAATTTGGCAAATCACGCACAAACTATTTGTCTTCTTCAACGCACTCATGTCGACGGGATCAGCCGCTGACTTGTATGTTTTTTGCGAAAAGCATGTATACTTGTTGCGAATGGCTCTCATCGAACACTTTGTTGCGTTTACGAACAAGAATATGCAAATTGAAGTGTTCTTAATGCCATTTTTCGTGGATGCTGCATATCAACACAACAAAGTCAGCAAGCAGCTGCAGTACATTATCGACACGTTTCGCCAAAGTACAATGCAAAACGACGATTTGTGCTGGGATTTGGTCGAATGCAAGGCTCAGCAAGCCATTGAACGCTGCAACCGAACATGCAAGGCAATGCCCAATTTTAAAACTGTAACATTGACATCACAAGTCGCAGTCTGGGATCGCGATGTCATGCACGTGGCTTTACAACGCCAGCCACTGTCGACATATGACCTTTTACGGCAAAACCAAAACACTGATGTGTTGGCGTTGGCACAGATGTACAAGCTACATACCAAAATTGTCAAGTACCCGTTGCCGGTGCACTTGCAGAAACGACAGTACAAGCAAATTTTGCAAAGTTGCGAAAACAACCTGGGCACGTCTCTGCTTTTGAGAACAAATGTCTTTATTTGTATGCGTTGTAACTCGACAGCGCCTACCGCTTCGAAAGACATGCGCTACCACTTTCAGCATGAGGGCATCTGCACGTATTGTTTATCGAAGGACTTTGTGGTCAAAGTTCAAACACTTGGGCACTTGCTGCGTGTTAACCAACACTATTACTACTTTTGTGAGTTTTGTCAATGTGTTCACCTATGGCAATCGCTGGGTCGCGAATTTTGTTCGTGTAACGTGGCCACCGCAGTGAGTCATAAAGTCAGTAAGCACTGTGCTATATGCTTTCGCAGCATGCATCTGTTTAACGTGAAAATGCTTGACAAGAAGCTTGGCATTATGACTCAGGTTTATCTTTGTTCAAAACACATGCCCGCGCAGAACAAACTTGCGTATGCGCATGATCTGACTTCACTGCGCAAGTTAATTGAATTTGATTCGCAATAAACCCGTGTTATGTCAAAAAAAACAATTCATTTGAACGATGCAATGCGAACTTGCGGTCTTTCACAATGCAGTCTGCTTGGTTGTACGCATTATGCGTAATTTGTGCATTGATACACAACACTGTCGCGCTTCAGCAAGCTACATACCACACTACGTTGCAAGGCATTGGCAGACATTTCAAACAATCTTTCGCAAATGCGTCTGCCAGCAATGTCACAGCCATTTACTTCAATCAGTCCACGCTACACGATCACGTCGACCGACAGCCTGGCGTGAAATTGCACGTCAAACGCGAGAACCCATGCAAGCCCTGGAGATATTTGTTGAAAGACCGTGTCACTCCAACCCCACCGCCAACGCCAGTCAAAAACAAAAATAAGGAATGTCAACCTGACAACAAATACAAACCATGGAATTATGATCACCACCCGTTTGGATTTTGATTGGCTTCTGCATTGTTCAGAATGTGTTGTTATACACTTGGACATTCGTCTGTAACAAACGAATCAGGAGATTCTCCACAAGCACAACTGCCACACAAAACACACGTGTCGTTACGTTCATAAAATCCATATGGGCACTTGTCAATGCATTCGTTTTGTGTGTCTTCCATGGAACTACCGTCGCACTGCTGATAGTACTGCATATTTGGCTTTTGCGGCAAAAAGCACTCGGTACAAGGTTCGCAACAATCCAACCTGTACTGTGGTTGCAATATGTTACCAATTGACAGTTCAATAAAACGCCCTGCTGCATATGGATCTTGTATGTATCTACCTTCCAATTGACACCCAGCCTTATTTTTGTTATAGTACTGTCTTTCTGGACAATACGGCAGCAACTCATGCTGTCCGATATATTTTGCGTCGGCACCTATTGTGCTTTGTTTCTCATCTGGCACATACACGCCGTTTTGAGTAGTATGATACCAATAATTCAAATTTTCACCACAACCCGCGACAATCCAAATCTGTGCTCGTTTGCCTGTGTTAACAGCTCCAGCCTCCGTCCACATTGATACAGCACACTGTGCACATTCGTAGTTGGTGGTGACTTTGATTTGATTTTCATTCAACCTGAAAGGTGAATCGTTAGCAGGATCACACCCTCTGATGTCTCCATCTTTGTTATTAGCATGGTACAAGTAATAAGCTTCTTTTGGCAGTGCAGAAAAACCTTCACAGTCCGTACGACAGTAATCACACCTGCCTTCACCAGGTATTTCCCCAGTCTGCGGAACCAGCTCGTAGTTGTTACAAAATGGATTATATTCATTATTGCCGCAGGTTTTACACATGGAGCACACGCCTTCCGTTTGTAGCGTCCATGTGTCCACGTCAATATTGTCAAATTGAACGTTAACTGAATCCAGCAACATCGAACCGGTATCCGCGTGATGAACGTATGCACGATTTTGATAAGTCGGACCACATCCGTCGCTAAACTGATAGTATGATTTGCATACATCACTACATGGCACAATACCACAAACAGAAGATTGGTTGACAGCAGCATGCTTGCTTGGAATTGGAAGGTTTGTATATATTTTGTACGGATCTATAGGGTCCAACTGTTTGTATTCGTCTTTGCCTATAACTTCAAGATCGCCTGCAACATTTACTTGTAAACTTCTTCTCTGCAACGGGGTGCACTCCACCTCATAAGTCAAATATTGCACCGGGTTACTGTCAAGCTTTGGCTCGCGGTACAAGTTCCATTCATTTATCTTGGCAGAATGAATTGGAATGCTTGGTGCCGTAAGAGTGTATGTCAAGTATTTACAACTGTCACACAGTTCACATGTTTGTGTGTTGAAATTGTAAATTTCACCAAGGGCTCCATTTGCAGCACCTTTGGTATGCGTTTTGCAAGCTATACAATAATCATCCTCACAAAACTCAAGATGGTTTCGAGGCACACAAGTAGCCCACAAAGCGGCTCCTCCCCGAAAATTTGCAAGAGGTGTATTACGTTCTAAACAGCTTTGCTGATACCCAGAATTTTCATAATACGGGGGACAAAAAACCATCTTTTCTTTTGTCAAGTCACATATGCGCACACTGCTTGCCCCCAACAACGCAGTTGTAATGTGATTGTCTGGTTTTGGGATACATTTTGCATCATCGACTGTTTTGTACATATTTAAACCACAAGGTTTACAACAGGCATGTTTTTTGGCAGTCGAAAATTGTTCGTTTGTAGCGCACTCGGAATATGAAGCCAACTCGTAACCGGGCGGACAAGACTCACAGCCAACTGGTAATACAGCTTCTATGTTTTTGTGATAGACAAAGTCAAGTCTCGGGAGTCGGCCAAAACTTGATACAAGCAAAGTTTGTTTCTGATGCAGCTGAAATTGATTCGTGATCTTACATTGTTGACATTGAGTTGCAACAAAACGGCCTACAGCTGGAACCCCATCTAATTTCGAACATGTCGTGCAAAAAAAATGGCATTTGTGTTCTTCCACATACAGCCTCAATTCTTCATTCTCATTTTCAAAGTCAGTTTGCCCCAACACTCCTGCGTTGTCAGTGATTCCTATCATGCCAGATGGGCATCGTTTGCAAACATTCATATATTGAAAGTCTTTGCGATTCTCTGCGAGCAGATCCACATATTGAAACCCTGTTATATCAAAACCAGGCAAAATATATTCATTTGTGGCAAGCAGTCCAAAAAACCCCTCTGAACGCTTCGAGACAAGGCCTGAATGATGAGATGTCGAGACTTGACTCATAGGCACGGCAAATTTTGTATACCCGGCGTCACATGTCACACATGTGCTGTCCATACCAACTACCCGGTTTTTGCAATAAGGTGGATCAGCGCCACGCTCGCCACACTCTTCATTACATGGGTTATAAGAGGTATCCCCTCTCCACTTGTCTTCGTAACGCGTCCATTTAGGACATTGCACACAAATTTGTCTGCCATCACCTGCTAGCTGCCATGATTTGATGCCTGCATACTTATGGTGGTATCGGCCCACACCGCATAAATTACAAGAAAAATACTGTCTTACCAAACACGCTTCCTTGCTTTCATAATTCATATATCTGTCTTTAGAACACCCACCATTGAAATGACTCAGCCATTTAAATGGAGTCCAACAACCATAATCATCGCGAGTCAAGAGTTCCGCATCAGGAACAAACACACCTTCGACAGCGCCAGCTATTTCAGAAAAAGCCTGCTCAAAAATAGCTAAACTCGGTACGCTTGCGCAGGTCAACACAAATAAAATTGGTAACACTTTCATTTGATTTATTGAATGCTCCTAAATAAATCAAAACGTCATATATTTCAACATACTACAATTGCAACAACCACGTATTGCTTTGCAAGCAAAAAAACAAGTCTCCTCGTTCGCCACATGCGTCCAATGCACGCTTTCCAGTTGTCTTGCATTCGATCACCCACAGGTGTGCTTCACGAATGTGTTGCATTTGAAACTTCCAATCAAACTTACTCTGCATAAACAACTCAAATTTATACAAATCTACCAAGTTTCTATGACGCATAGAAGCTTCATTCTTTTATGTCTGCTTAAGCAAGTCGTCCAAATCGGCCAAGTTGATGATTTTTGCTACCAAAAGCTCATTGCCGAGTCTGCGGACGTCCTGACTCTTGCCTAGCTGCAAGCACTCCGCGGTCAAGCGGTGCAACTTCTTTAGGCTTTCTTCCTGTTCTTGAATGATGCATTCCTGTTCTTTGATGGTCTGGTGCATCTCTTTAAGTTCTGCACTCAGCCCTGCGCGTTCTGCGCGGCTAATGAGCCACGACGCTACAAACGTTGAGTTGTTTATGATTTCTCTGTTCTGCAGTTTGCAGCCATGCTTGTTCGCGGCAGTTGGTGGCCATGTTGGTTTTTTCGCAATGTATGACTTTTGCCATTCTTTCTTGGGATAGTAGCCACAAGGTGGTTCCCACGCCGGACCGGTACACGACAGCTGCTGCAAGCTCGGCATGCCGTTCAAAGCAGTCGCAGTCGTCAGGTCAAGCACACCAAGCAGCAGAACTGCCATCAGCAGCGAGCACCACTGCCTGAGCATGCCACGTATGTCCGTAAGTAGTTTGTTTTTGCAATTTTTGTTTTTTCCTTGTTTTGGTTTTTTTTTTAAAAAATAGTGCAGATTGACCAGAAACAAACATAAGCAAATGCCTTTGCAGCACGCCTAGACCAATACGATGCAAGATCTACAAGAGCTGCAAGAGCTGCAAGAGCTGCAAGCGCCCGCGCCTAGCCCCGTTGACAAGATACAGCCGCGAGAGCTCTTTGACACGGCAAGCCTGCTGGAAAGTCTCATGTGCCATGAAACAATGCCGTTTCAGCAGGGGGACGAGTTTGATGCCACGGAATGGGCCATGCTGAACGCAGACATTGGGATGTTCTTTGCGTCGTACGTGAACGGCGCTGATACTTCTGATAAGAACGCTGCTACGCAACTGGTGCTTGCCGAACAGGCTTGGTGCTGATATTGTCACTATCGTCGACACGGTCGTTTGCGACAAGACTACTGTTTTTGATCTCGAGCACGCGCAGTCGTCGATGCCAGCGCAACAGCACAGCTATACATACTGTCAGCAAAAGCACGGCGAACAGCATGCTTGCACAGGCCGTAAGAATGAGCCATTCGTTTTGGCTTTTCGGCGCGTGTATCGTCTTGCCAGCTTCCCGCTGCAGCAAATGCCGCAGCGGTTGTCCTGTCTTCTCCGGAATGTAACTGGGAAGGCGAGGCGCTGGCATGCTGTTGCGCTCAAAGCGTTGATAGCGAGAATACATGCCAGCATGTGGCATATATATGTAGCATTCAGGAGGAACCCTATTTCGGAAAGTAATAAATAATCATGTCAAATGCACTGTTAGCGGTTGTGTTCTTTTCTTTGTGTGCGATCGTGCATGCTCTCGACTGCCCAGCAGGCTCGTTCGGCCAATCGTCTTGTGATCTATGTCCTGCAGGAACGTATGCAACCGGCACAGGCTTGACATATATCTGGGAATGCGACGATTGTATATACGGCAAATTTTCTGACGCTGGTGCAACTACTTGTACATTGTGTCCTGCTGGCAAATATCAATATGCCTGGAAAAAAAGCTTTTGCTGGGATTGTCCAGTAGGCACGTATAGTACCTTCGTTGGTGCCACTCAAGATACAACATGTACTGCGTGTGCTGAAGGCTTGTATACCCCAGCACAAGGACAAACTATCTGCTCAATTTGCGCCGCTGGATATTATACTACGTATTATCATTATTATGCAAGTGTAGCCGGCACACTGATATGCCTTGAATGTGAACGTGGAAAATACAATGATTTGCCTTTTGACTCCGATACAATGGCTCACGACAGTGTTCCCTTGCTAGAATCTTGTCATTTGTGTTCTGCAGGTAAATATGCCCCTGATTTAGGTATGTCTGCATGTACAGACTGTGGGATCACTGATGAAAATTACAGGAATGCTTACACTACGCCGTACGTTGGCGGCATCACTTGTAACGAATGCTCAGGTACAGAACATGCATTTGAATATTACGACATTAATATAGCTTTCCAGTACACATTTACAGAAGAAGCACAAGTTCATCTGGCTGAAAGTGCATGTTTTGATTTTTCACAAGCATATCTAACAGGTGCCACTACCTACAAAAAATTGATGGATTTGGTTAGTAGTACAACTTATACTTTTTACGAAAATTATACAGATGCAAGCAAAATTGCTTTTCGATCCACGCAAACTTTTGAGTGGCAAAATGCAGTGCCAGCACAGCAACATATTCTATTGGTTCGCGATAAATTAGTGCCGCAGTATAATGGATGGAATTTTGTACTTTGGGCTTTCAGAGCATCTGAAACACAAACACAGACACGTTTAGCTTTCAAAGGTGTTTTACTAGATCCCGATTGTTCATCGTCAAGTACATTGAATTCTTGTGCAAGTGATATCTTGGACATCCATCCATTCCCTATTGCAGTAATCGAACTGTCTGAAAATTCCGATAACTATCAAAATTTTCATAATCATGTTTGTGATTCTTTGTACATCAACAATCAAGCTATGGCAGTAACAATTTCTCCCATAATTCCAAGTACACTAACTGGCATACCACGTACTTGCCAATCTTGTGAATCAGGACAATATATTGGCGACAAAAACATTTGGAATGCACAGGTTGAACAAACTCCATGTGAACCGTGTACTGACTGTTCCCCACAACAATTGAGAACACATCACTCAAACTCCTGCAGTCCCGACGCTATGCGTTCTGGTACATGTTCGACTTGTGAAGCAGGCCATAAATTTGTTGAATTTGCGGATCCAGAATGTGTGGCATGTGAAGCAGGCAAGTACAGAGCTGACTTTATGTCAGTAGCTTCCTGTGAAACATGTCCTAAATTAATTCATCCAAGCGACTGTGACGTGGATTGTGATTGGGCTACACGTGCCACTTCTGATGCTGGATCTGCATCATGTACATGCAAAGACAACAACGCTAAAATGGAATTTGAAGTTCGCGCCGGCATCAGCACTCAAGTATGTAAATGCAAGCCTGGGTATTATATGCAAGACCCAGCTGCTGGCACATGTACTCAATCGGAGCAAGATTTTTATGTAGACGAAGCCAATACAAGCCCGTCGGCCAGGAAAGCATGTCCTGACTTTAGTTTCTCCGCAGCTGGTAGTACCAGTCTGCTTGATTGTTATTGTCACGAAACACGTTATTTGCAAGAGGTAGATGAAACATTTGAATGTTTGTGCAAAGCAGGCATGTTCCAGTCTAATCCAGAACAAGCACAGTGTGATCTGTGCAGTGACAACCACTGCGGCGTGAACGAATACCTGGCAAACTGTAGTGATACGTATCAAGGCGACTGTAAGTCTTGTGATGACACGGAATGTGGTATTGGCGAAAAATTGATTAATTGTGGAGTTGGTTATGCACATCTGCCTGCATCATATGGTGCAGAGGGTGATTGTAGGCCTGAGTATCAATTGGTTCGAACACCACTATGTCCTGCACAAGAATCCGAGGGAGCAACTGTCGAAGTACCTGCAGCGAGAACTGCACTCGGCGATTACGACTTTGAAACAGTGTTTGGCATTGATTACCAAAATGCTCCGTTTCAATGTCGTGTGGCTTGTGATGGAAAGGGAACAGCTGACAGCACATTTTGCGATGGTCCATTTGCATGCAACATGAAGACATGTGTGCAAAGTATGCCAGCACGCACAACGGCCAGTCAATTGCCACCCGTTCAAGTGTGCCCAGTTGTCATCACAGCAGACGATTCGATAATCGACATCCGAGCCAAACGCAGCACGTCTTGTGTCAGTTGTTCAAAATGTGGCCACATCAAAAGCATTGAAACCAGCATAGCAGACTGGGGCCGAGGATGTTGCAAAGAATGCAGTCGTCTCATGTGTGAACAAGACGAAATTTATGATTGGACATCAAGCTCGTGTAAACCATGCTCTGCGCTACAAGATGTTCGCCTGTGCTCAAGTGCCGATCGTGCTGCATTGCGGATGGATTTGCAACAGGTGACAGGGTATCTGCCTTTCTTGCGGTTCAAAGACTGCGTTGGCGGTTCCAATATGCTTGATACTATCACCTATGGTATCTGCGAGTCGTGTGCAGAAAATTTGAAAAAATTTACATGCACGCGCTCACAGTACCTTGCCTCGTGTGAAGAACCGGACGTTTGCCAAAGTTGCTTGCGAGAAAGCCTGACCAACGTGCAACTTAATGTTGTGCAACAGAATTGGCAGCGACATGGGGTTGATCACGCTTTGTATTGTCAAATCACAGCCTGTAAACCGCGTGATGATGCGCAATGGACAGGCATTCTGGCCAACGGAGAAATGTGCCAGCAAGCATGCGTCACAGCCAGTGACTTGAATTGTGCCGACGACGAATACTTTCTGCCTTGCATTTTGCCACATATGTCAAGATGTGTAAAGTTTTATCCGCGCCACACAATATTCACACCAGTTTTGCTTCTCAAAGACGAAGTTAATCTTTTGAATGAATATCCACATGCTGATTTTGATGGTGGAGAACGACACAAGTTTGCTAGCTTTGAAAATACCGTTATTACATTGAACAATCCCCTGCACGAGTATCAATGTGTATGGAATTCAAGAGCGATTCACGACAATACAAACAACCCAGCCGGCGTCAGTCATGTTTTTTGGAGCCCACAACAGACTATGAGCAGTGAATATGCCGATACTGGTTCAAAAGCATGTGCGGATTGGCCATTTTCCAATCTCAATCTTCCAGATTCTTTGCCATTGCTGCCTTTGCAAAATACGATTGCTCTGCGCAGTGAAGAAACGACTGGCGGATTTCGACGCGTAGCTGTGAATACCGAAGCGTACGTGCTGAGTTACAGGTTTTCAGGAGAATTTACAGAAGACATTCAAGATCTGACAACTCGAAAACTGGATATGCTACAGGAACCCAACGCATACGGAATTGGAGACTTGTTTTTGCTGCTTCGTTTGCATATGGCTTCTTGTAAGCTCAGTATCATTTTACCTTCCGATCGAGGACTTTCGTCGTCTTCATGGCTATCAAACGTTTTCTTGGTTTTTGCTGTCACAGATTTAAGCATGTACGACACACACGAGGCAGAAATAATACCATTACAAGCGCAAGTTGACGTTTTACCATCAACGTATATGCATTCAAACAACTTCTATGCGCTGGACGACAGTTTGTTTTTGCGTGAGCATGCTATTTTTGTGCCAGAAGAAACACCATTTGTTCATTCGACATGGAGAGTTTTGTTTGAATCTGCATGCACAGACCTCCCTGCTGAATTTGAAACACGCGACACGCTTGCGGCATGGAACGCCAAAGAAATTATCAAGTCACCCCCGCCATATGCTTTTGTTGGATATGGCCGTGTTTACAATGTGCAAATGTATATCTTGACGACAAAGCACTGTCCTGTGTCGAAATACGCTTATCTTTACGTGTTACCATTGTTTGCAGACGTCGCACACAGACCCGCTGGTGATGCTTTTGATCCCAGCTCGAGACCAACATCAGATGTGACCCTACAAGCCATAGACAAAGTTAACTATTATTTTCCCAATGCAATCAATGCTGATCGCCACTTCGCAGCAAATTTGCAACCGTATACACAAACATTTGAAAACAGCGGGTTTGGACTGTTCGTCAAGCAAAACTACGACAGAGGATTTAATATTCGTCAGGCGCATGGCGCAATTTCACCGTATGATGCATGTGCCGTGGTTCTAAGTTCTGAACACCATGTAATTTGCACAGGCTCCAGCCAAACGCTGATCATTTATGCCAGTAATTTGACTGTCGCTATCCCGCAACGGGTTCTGACCGTGGCATACTTGAGTATCAACGACACAGCTTACGTACTTTGGACACAAGGTCATGCACATCCCTTTTCGGCCGTACTCAAAATGCGCAGAATCGGTGACGAGGCGACAGGCACGGCGACAGGCACATTTGAGTTCACAGAATGCAGTAAATGGATTAGTTTGTCCGTGTACGAACTTGCTCATGACGACAACCAGTTTACAGTATTAGCTCTTGAATACCATTTAGCTCGTCTGCAAGTAAGTACGTACAAAATGCAAGTCATCTCGGAACCGGATTTGAGCATTGCCCTTGTTGCGCAGAACAGCATACCTGTCAATTTACCAAATTATCAAATTATAGCATCAGTGCCGTATACAGAAGAAGACTGGTTGCGGTACTGTCGCGTGGTTCATGGCAAGCATGCTCAACATGCTCTTGTAGCCTGTGTGCAAAAAACAGTCAGTGAGAACAATGACGTGTTGCAATTACACACGTGCTTGCTCTTAAACGCAACGAGTGTTTGTCAACAGGTGTACATGACGTCGAGTGTAGCAGTGAGACCGAGCTTCATTTCCATTAGTTTCTTGAGAATCACTGACAACGTAGAAAAATGGGTCATTGCCTGCAATCACGAAACATTCGTCTTTCAATATGCCCATACGTCAGGCGTCGCTTCGTTGAAACGCGCCATGCAATCACACCTTGCACAAACACACTTTGTTCGTGTGCAAACATTGTTCTACACCATGACAGCGGCAATGCCACAATCAGCAACAAACGTGGGCATATTGACATATTTGCCTGCGTTTGAGCGATTGTCAAATTGTTCAAGCATACAGGCACAAGCAGTTCTCGTGATGCCAGGAGCTTCGTCTGTGTCCGAAGAGCATTTGGTGCGAGCTAATATACAACTGTTACACAACAGCATCGATCCAAAGACCTTGCAACCAAGTTACTTGGTCAATTCCTACAACGAGTTACAGACGACCAGCAGCGACTTGCATAGTTTTTCGATGCACGTCTTTCAAAATACCACAGTTAGTATTCGCATACCACAATATATTGGCATTTTAACAACGGACGGTTGTGCACAAGAGTGTTGTTTCCGAACAGTGGATTTGAACAGCGTGGCTGAATCACAGCCCCCTTACAGCGAATTGACTCTGACGTATACCATTAAGATCGATACCATACTAAGTCGACAAATTGATGTGGTTATAATGCAAGCCATAGTTTCATGTGGAGGCGCTCTGGCTGTTTGTGCAAGTTTTACGTCAACATCCTGTTTTTTTGATGCAACAAACTTATGTGAGTCTGACAACCAAGACCTGCAAGTAATTGTTGTGTTGTTCAAAAGCGAAGGTACAATACACATGCAAGAATTTGAACTGAAGACAGGAACTCACACACGACACACTGTCATTTCAGAAGAGTTTGCCGTGGACGGTGAGCCGTTTTTGCACATGTCACGACATGTGCGCATTGTGCAGGCGTTTACGGCTGACACGTTTTCTGCACAATCAGTTGTACAATTGTTTAACCGATTCGACGTTGCGACGCACAAGTTTCCCGTCGAAAGGTTTTGGCATCGCGAGCGCAAAGTCGTAAGTCTTCAAGGCATTGATGCTCCAGAAATTCTGTTGCAAATACACAATCAAGACTCGGATACAGACAAAATATTCAACATCGGCGTCGACGATTTTGAAGTGTTGCCGTGTCTGTCCACTTTGCCGGAACCAATCGAACCTCTGTCAGGTTTGTCAGGCATTGGTGTTGGGGTTTACATTCCAAATCAAAACGAACTTGCTGTGTTGGGTCTTGCACATCTTGTGCGCAGCACGGATTATTGGTCTAGAATACATGTGACGGTGGGCCTAGAATTGAAGCAAGAAGCTATAAACTGCGAATACGAAATATCAATCACGGATTCTTTGAATTCT
>MDTG01296601.1_pt1 | contig 20897 bp, 26 predicted proteins | sample 811421 | NCBI WGS metagenome assembly MDTG01 (sample SAMN05326645, study PRJNA326480) | marine metagenome | isolation source: seawater | place: Pacific Ocean: South East | collected 2011
CGCTGCAAGGCGACCTCGTCGAGTGCTCGGTGGTGCTTCGCCGAGGCTAGCGCGCACACGACGTTCCCCGCGTACATTGCGCCGAGGAAGAGGCCCGTCTGCGCAGCCGAGAATTCGGGCGTAGCCGCCAAGAGCGCGAGGTAGTTGTGAGGATTGTGCCGCGCGAGGTAGAGCGCGCGCGCGACGTCCATCATGACAGGAAACCATAGGTTGACAAAGCTTCGCCACGCGTGGCCGAAAGTACGATCACCTTGCGCTACATCCTCCTCCACGGCGCGCGCCACCGCGTAGCTGAGCAAAAATGCCGCGAGGCACCCGGATGAAAAGTACAAAGGGTCGTCGAGCGTGAAGCGACCGTCGACGCGCACGAGCTGCGAGTCGAGCGACAGCGTGTACCACAGGAAAACTGCAGGCGAGCTCCACATTCCGGCATCGCGCGACGAGCGAAGCGTGCCGTGCCATCGCAGGCGAGGGCGGTTGCGGTATTGGAACCGAGGGAGGGAGAGGAACGCCGCCGCGGTGTGCAGCGCACCGTGGGCCACGGCCGTGCGCGAGTCGATATCCGGTGCGAAGTTCGATGTGATGTAATCCGCAAAATCGAACGTGCCGACGGCGATGGATGCGATACCCACGCCATAGTGTGCCATGCGCGTGGGCGTGAGGAGTCCTGCTGCGCAGAAACGCGAGAATCCGACTCGCGATCGCCGCGCGTCGCCGTGCGGATCGAGAGTGATCCAGATGCGTGCGCCGTCGGCTTCGCGCGAATATGTGACGAAGCGGTGGAAGTGACGGAGACGCATGCGGTCATTCGCACCATACTGCTTGACGATGCGCTGCGCTCGCGCCTCCCCCACATCCATGCCCACATCGGCGAGGGCGTGACGCACTTGTCGCGTCGTGAGCCCGGCGTTGAGACACGTGGCGGACGCGCGGTACGCGCGAACGATCGGTGTGGTGCGAGACAATAGTCCTTGCACCGCGCAAGGCAAGAGCAGAACAAGTCGCAGCACCATGATTTAACCCTTAAAGATTGTTTATTTTTTCGCTTGGGCGATTCGGGATTTGGGAAGAGGGGGCGGAGGGGACGCCATCGCCTGGAGCGTCACAGCCAAGCTGCGGCAACGAAAGAGTCTTGCTCATACCTATGAAGCATGCAAAAAAATGAATTGATGCCGGTTTGCTGTCACGTGTCATTGTTTTTGGATTTCGCGGACACAGTATGTACAACCGCGGCGAGGCTGACGGGTGACACGTTTTTTTCCGACTTTACATGAATCTATTTCTGTCCGGTCGACACGACAAACGGGTTACAGACGAACGCGTGGACACCACTCGTGTCTCACCCCAGTCCTAAAGGCAGCATGGGCGACTGCAAGGCTTGCAAGGTACGATTGTCGAAGACGATCGCTGTGTCGGGGTCATCGACCACCTGTGGCAACTCAATAAACGACTCGCGGCCGTTTGCGCACCCGATGCACCGACAGTCAGATGTGCATTGCATGCCCTCGCGAAAGCATTCGCAGTACTTTTTGAGGCATTTCGATTTGGTACAGCGACAGCCCTGTGCATGACGTCGCGTGCCGCGCGTGGTCTGTACCTTCGACGTGAAGGCGTGCGGGTTGCGTTTCGAAATGCCCGCGCGTGCCCGGGCGAGCGTCGACTCCTTGGATGCATTGTTTTCGCAGCTGTCGCACGTACACTCGATCGTGCAATAGCGATTGTTGGCAAAGCACTCGCAATACATTTTTATGCACTTTGAGTGACGGCAATTGCAGCGTATTGCTTCGCCCAACATATGCATGAGGTTCACCTCGCTCTTTGGCTCGGACGTGATGCTCGTGATGTGGAGCATCGAGTCACCTGGCGTCTGCGTCTCGTCCAACTTCACGTGCGACACCCGGTAGGGACTGCCGATGGCAGCATGAGCAGAAGACGCAGCCATCGAAAAAAAAAATTTTTTTTTTCGAGAAATAATTTTTCGTACAAAATGGCAACGGTTGTTCGTAAAAAAATTTCTCTATATTTTCGAAATGATGATGATGACATCATACATGCGTGATTTTAACAATTTCGTACTAAAAAAACATAAACTTCGTATTTGTGTGACATCTACATGGGTTACTTTATTCGATTCCAAAAATGAATTTTTTTGCAGAGTACATGTACACCGCGGAAAAGTCACCACTCTGAACATTGAGGACATTCCCGAGTCTAAAAAGAGGTTTATCGAAGTCATACGTGCTCACATGACGCGACGTGGAGATCGTGTCGTGAAAGTCGACACAAATCAGTGCACACGAAAACGATGCATCGAACATTTAACACGTGCGTTCCCCGATGAGTGGTTGGAATTTAGTAAAGGGATCGAAGACATTCCATCCGAAAGCAAACCCCCAAAGGCGAAAGCAGCAATCATTGATAATACAACCGTTGACAAATTAGTAGAACTCTTGGGCGACACCGTAAAACAAACGCAGGACTTGAGGGATACTTGCGACAAGAATATGGCGGACCATGTCAATTTGCAAGTTGAGAAAGACTCGAATGCTTACGCAATGCTGATTGACAGGATGCCGCACGCATCTGATTTACTAAAAAAGGAAACCGCAGTCGCAGGTGCACCGTCGACAGCAACCTCGCGGAGCGAGGAAAGATTATCGACGCACGGTCCTGCTTCACGGAGCGATAAGACATTTGTAAAATCGGGGCTTCCATCGATACGCGAGACACCACCGACGCAACGCAAAGAAACTTCATTTCGAGGATACAACGCGAGATCGCCGACGACATTACCCGTATATCGAAGCAGTGATCGCTTGGAAGCGCAAAAGATACGCATGCAAATGGTTCGTGGTTTTGCGACGAAACAGAGTTGACGTCGGTTGTCGAGTATAAGGCATGGTACAGCTGACTCTCACACGTGTCCGTGGATTACTTGATGATCAAATAATGCATGGCAAGGTAGTCGGAGACGACTCAATGGAACTGGTGAATTTGTGACATTTACAAAGCGATGCAGAGAAGAGGCGAGGGACAGAAAGGAGTCGAGTTCTCGCAAAAACTGGGAAAGGGGGGGTGCAAGTGAAGCCCTCAATATTATATATATATATACCGAGAGGCGGTTTCGAGACGATCACTCCGTTCTCCTCCGTTTCGGTCTTGGAGCTCCACGATCCAGGCTGATTCGACTGACCGTCTTGGTCTCGCTCTTTGCCTGTTCGATGGCTGTCACGAGAATTTTGCCGAATTCGGTCCAAAATTCAGTGGCAAAACGGAAGGACGCATTGTACTCGCGCCCCATGCCGTTGATCTCCAATGTCTTGACGAGCGCTGCTTCCACCATCGGAACCAGTTTGCGCACACCAATATTCGGCGCGGTCACCTTCTCCTTGCATCGCAGGTAGTACAGCCACTCGTCGCCGTCTTGAATCATGTGCACACGCGTAGTCATCGTCTTTGGATCAATATTCTTCAACGTCTGCTTCACTGTGGGTTCTGCGTTTCGCTGGTCGTCCACATATGGCTGCTTCGCAGCTTTTTGCTTTGTTTGCAGGGAGGCAAGTTCCGTTTTCGCGCCCATCAAATCAGTGGCGATTTGACGCACATTGTCGGGGATGAGTTGCCCATGATTGCCATTGAAGCCGCGCTCTTTCGTGTTCGAGATGGACAACGACTTTTTGTCCGTCTTTTTGGTGTATTTTGTCCGGATCTCGTGTTGCAAGGCCGCGCCGATCATCTTTGGCAGATCGTGGCCATTTTTATCAGCCATGTCGGCGAGCGTGTCGCGCGGCATGTTGCGCAGGATGTCGGTGACCGCGTCTGCGTCCAGCGGGGATTGGCATTGCGGTGTCTTCAGCCGGACATAGACGGGATCCTTGCCTTCTGAATGCAGTTCGAAGCATGTGACGTTGCAAGCTGTCAACTCGTCCTGCAGCAAAGATCTGTATGTGCGGATGCGTTCGGTGAGACGCTTCTTGTCTTCGTCGCAATTTTGCATGACTTTGTTGAGCTCCACCTGCGCGCGGCAGTATTGGGTTAAGATACTTCGATTGTCAGGATTCATCTTTCTGTGTTTTCTTTTTTTTTTTTGTGCGTGCACGCACGCGAAAATTTTCGACATGAGCTTGAAGAAGTGTGATGGCGGATGTGGTGTTGCTGAATGTTCACGGCGGATTCCCTTCTTGCATGATCCGACGGGCTCTGCTCGAGCTTCCCAATTTGCGAAGCCTGGCCGACAAGGCCTCGTTCCACGATCGGGTTTACCCGACGAATGCGTGCGCCGCTCCGGCGTTGCACGACACAGTCATGGACGCGCCGATCGGAAGCATGGTGGATGGCGCGTGGCACGATTGGGCTTACGCGCGGCGGGCGACTAAAAGTCTCTTTCACGTGTTTCAACACGCCCAGTACGCCACACGCGTGTACGGTGCGTTCGGACTCGATGCGCGTCTGGATCCGCACACGCACATGCACGTGCGTCCAAACGAGTTTGGACAGTCGCTTCGAGCGTACGGCGTAGACGTATGCGACGCACAAGATGCCGCTTTCACCTGTCAACTCGGCCTCGCGCACGATCGCGACATTTTTGAGCGCGCAGCAAAAGATCTCGCAGATCCAACTCGATCCGCTCAGCTCACGATGATCAATCTGCTCGGGTGTCAGGATGCGCACAAGTGTACTTTTCGCGACATTGATCTGGCATGCGCGTCGATCCCGGTCATGGACTTTGAGAACAAAGACGCGTACGACGAGCGGATGTTTGCAGAAACGGTGACGGTCGACGATCCGCGCATCACCGGCAGCGCCGCCGCACGGATCGAGCCGCTTCGGCGCTCGGCGCAACTCAAAGATTGGTTGCAAGGCGCGGAGGGCTGCAGTTCAAAGACGGCTATCGTGCGAACCGTGACGGGATTGCATCGCTTTTGCTGGAAGTGCCTGCAGCAGCTCGACGTTGGGCTCGGTCTCCTCGTCGATGCCTTACGACGCGCGGGCCGCTTGGAAGAGGCCATCGTCTATGTGTACTCTGATCATGCAATAGGTCTCTACGAACACGGCGAGCTGTGTGAGGCGCCGTGGGATGCCTGCCTTCGCACCTTTTTGATTCGGCGTGTGCCTGGTCGTCCGAAAAGCACGCACACGACGCCCCTGAGTTTGGCTAACTTCGCCACGATGCTTTTTGAGGATTGCAACATCTCCGCCGATTGGCACATGAACCCGGCTCCGTCGAATGCGTGCGTCACGATCGGCATCGCCCTCTCGTGGCTCGCGCGTGCGCACGTGGATCCAGTCATGTCGGTATTTGACTTGCGCACATTCTTTGTGCGCACGATCGTGCACTACAATGCACGTTACTACGCCATCATTCAATGGTTCAGCTTGCAGGACCTCATCGACGCAGCGGGCGACGACAACTTTGCAGACCCCGACACCAAAGCAAAGGCAATGCATGCTCGGCAGAATTGGCCGAATCCGGTCTTTTGTGCACCGTTCGACGAGTTGCGCAAACGGTGTGCCCTGCAAATGTACGACTTGCAAAGCGACCCGGACGAGCGTTGGAATCTGGCTGACGATGAGCACTGGATTGGCGCGACGCTCGCGACGCGCCTGGGCGAGGAGGTCAAGCGGGCGAGTACGCATCACAAGCTCGACACGCTGACCCTTCATATTCCGGCGAATGTGCACGTATTGTCGCCCGAGCACGTGACATTTTGCTCGGTGCAGTTGCATGCCCGAATCCGCGCCCGAGTACACAAAAAAGCGTCGCCACCGCAGCGGCGGCTGGTGAACGCGATGACACAGACCGAAGAGGCGCAGGGTCCCGCCTCGCCCGTCGGAAGCACGGTGTCGATCGCGTCAATTCCGTCGTCCAACGACGAGGCCTCTTCTGGGATGTCGTCGTCGTCGGGTACCAAACCCGGTAAGACTGGACGTGCAAGTCGTGCAAACATCGCGTCCACGACGCGTGGCAACATTCGCGCTCGCGAGTTTGCGCGTCGTCCCGGCGGATGATCTCTCAGGGGTCCGTCGCCTCATCGATGTGCAGCGCGATGTCGAAGCGCGAACGTCCGACGAGCATGCGCGTGAGCACATTCAGGTAGAGGGCGCTCTCCTCGATTTGCGGCGACTCGACGATTTGTTTGCGACAAAGCGGGCATCGATGATCGTACAGACAGCATTTGCAGATGCACGAGGTGTGAAAAATATGGCCGCATGCCGTCACGCTTCGATCTATTACCGTATCGATGTCCTCCAAGCATATGGCACACTGAGTGACGGATTGCATATATACAACTCCCTGGTGATTTTTTTTGTGCAAGTACCCTTCAGCCGGCTATGCGGATGCGTGCAGCTCACGGTTTGGCACGTGACGCCCATGAAATCTCTGCCGGCAGAAAAACACGCAAGCACATGCGTCACGCGCGGTGTCTTGTGCATAAAAATACTTACAAGAACAAATCAGGACCATGAAAACAAATTGCGTTGTGTGCGTAGAGAACATGACGCCGACTCAAGCGTTCGAGTGCCCGTTCTGCGAATATGTTGCATGCAAAAGGTGCGTGAAACAATTCCTGTTGAGTACGGCGGACGATCCGAGTTGCATGAACTGCAAGCACATTTTCAATCGAGACGTGCTGATGCGCGTCTCCAAGCGTTTTGTGGACGTTGACTACAAACGGCACCGGGAATCGGTCCTCTTTGAACGCGAGATGAGCATGATGCCCAGCACACAGCCCTACGTCAATCGGGAATTGCAACGGCGTTCCAATGTGGCCCTACTCAAAAAATTGAATGATGAGCGAAAGGAATTACGCGCAAAATTGTGCTCGTTGGATTTGGCGTGCTTTGAGGTCCAGAGGCAATTGCTCCCGCCACTCGAGACGGAACGACGCCGATTCGTACACCGCTGCGCACAGGAGGGGTGCCGCGGATACCTGAGCACCGCGTGGCGTTGCACCGTTTGCGAGAGGTATACCTGTAGCGAGTGCAACGCGCCACGAGGGCGAGAGCGTGAAGATGAGCACGTGTGTTGCGAGGCAGACAAACAAACGATGCAAATGCTCAAGAGCGAGTGCAAGCGGTGTCCGGGCTGTGCGCAATACATCTACAAGATATCCGGATGCGATCAAATGTGGTGCACCGAGTGCCACACGGCGTTTAGCTGGCGAACGGGCCTCAAGATAAATGAGCAGATCCACAATCCGCACTTTTATGAATTCCAACGCAACCATAATCAGGGGGACCTGCAAAGAGCCCACGGCGACATCCCCTGTGGAGGAATGCCCACGCACCGAGAACTCGTAATTCACCTGCGCACGCTGCACGGAACCATTTCGCAACAAGACGCCGAATTTTTGACAAATGCGCACCGCCTGACGAGGCACATCGATGCGACCGAACGGCCACGCTACGGAACGATGCGCATCGATGAACTGACAAACGTGGATCTGCGCATCTTGTTCATTTTGAACGAATTGACCGACACATCGCTAAAGCAAATGCTGCAGCAGCGTGAAAAAAAGAATGAGAAGAAACGGCACATTGAGATGGTGTTGCAAATGTTTGTAGATACCATGAGCGATTTCTTCCGACAAGGGGTGGTCGGTGATTTCAATAGCGTTATATCGGACATGCGTGCCCTGATCGAGTATGTCAACGCCACTCTACAGTCCATCTCGCACAAGTACAACTGCCTCGTCCCGAGCATTCAGATCGATGAGAGATTCATACGTTGAACTCATCAATCTACGGCGGCATTCCGATACGATTTGAAGAAGCAGCTGGCTGCTTTTCTCTCCCCACAACCTCGACAGTGCGCACGTCGAGACCGATGAAACAACCGACCAACGCCGCGGTGGCTAAGCAAACGTCGCCTCCTTTTCCAACAGAAAACGATATCTCGTATATTCTATCGTTTTTTCGTAATGCTCGTCACAAGCCTAATAGAATGTAAGCCACGAGAACCATCAGCACCACAAGAACTCGGCCCCTGGCGTGGCATCAAAGTTTATGCAGACCTGTCCGTATCAAGCGGCGAAAGCATCGGTTCGGTGAGATGGTGCCGAAAGACGGGAACGGGTGTAGACCGCGGAGCCGTGAGTCGCGCCACAAAACTACGCGCGCTCGCCACGACGCGCGTTGCCAGTGACGGCATCGTGCTATCACACGACGCGTCGCGCAAAAACATCTCCAAACGCGCAGGTTGCGTTCGCACTTCGTCTGGGATCTTCCGCTTCGTGTCCGACTCCCACTGCGTTGCCAGCTCTTGCAGCAGAGAATGTGCCAACGCGGCGTCGGATATGCCGTTGCCTTCGAGCAAGGCGTCGACGGTGCTCTCAAGGTCATTGTCATGCATGGCTAGGGTAGACGCAAGAAAGCCAGCATCATGTGTGGGAAAGATCGATGCGAGAGTCTCCATTTTTTTTTTCCGACCCAAAAATTGATTTTTTTTTCTCCCGATGAGTCATGCTCTCTTGTTTGACGTTTCCGTCGGCTTGTGCAACAAATACGGCAAAGGTCAACTGCAACTGTGCGTCACCGGCCCAGCATCATCGCCTGCTTTTGTGAATCGCTTAGGCGACGTCACTGATGTCCGTTTTGTGCGCGGTCCAAAAGAACTCACACGCTTTCTGTTTCGGAGCATACACGCGGCGATTGCAGCAATCGTCTCGTGGAAGTCGGTCAATGCGTACAAACACCTCTTTTTCAACGGGGTGCGTGTATCGGACGTTCGAAACAATCCCGATAGAAGTTTTTCGTCACCCTCGACTCTTCAATATACATTGGCGGAGAGTCTCCGCATCATTCGAAGCAAGCTCAACCTCGATGCACGCTCGCCCATGCAAGTTATCCGCGCGGCAAACGCCAAGCTCGGCCTCAACGGTAAAGGCGCACTCTCGAATCAACTTGGCAGCATTCTTCGTCGATTGGACAGTTGTAAAGTATCATGACACGTGGCGACAACGAAGCGAATTGGCGACGTTGCTTCATACCCAACGATAGACGACGGGGGAGGGGCTCTGCTCTTGTGAAGGTTGTTCCATTAGGCCGGCGGGGGGGGCGACAATTAGGATGTTATGAAATATAAAGATCGCTGCATTGAGCAGGTCAGTCACAATCACGCCTGTTCGCCCGTCGGGTGCCGACTTGTAAACATGAAAGTTTTTACTCATGCGAACAAACGTGGATCACCGAATTGTTTTTCAGCGCCATTCGCAAAACGCATGTGGAAAACAACATGAGATACATGTTGTTTTCCATCAAACGTTTGCCTGAGCAGATAGAAGGAATGCCATTCTTGGATATATTAGCTGAATCCATTCGCGTTGAGCCCATCCGGGCGTCATCCTTTGCATCAGAAGAGGAATCGACGGATATGGTGCCTATTTTCTGAAAATAAATGTTTTTGTCCGCTTTAATATTTCAAAGTGTTTTCGTAACTTCGCACGAGATCTATGATTACCTGTACGAAGCCCAACATTTACGAACGATTTGGGGGTTTCTTATTTTGATGAGTTTATTTGCACGCAAACATCGACGTGAAGCAAAATGGTCCGTCAGTTTTTGTGGAGAGCAAATGACTGACACCGATTGGGTGATGCGCATGCTTTCGACGAGCGACGCGAAGCGACTCTGCGTGTCGGAACAGGCCTTTTCGACGCACAATCGGTAGTAGTGCAAGAAAATCTTGCGCATGGACGAGCGCTGAAACATGTGTGTACTCGTATTTTTTTTTAAACAAAAAAAAATGGTATCCGCGGAGATGAAAGGGTTGGGAATCGCTGCGATGGTCATGATGTTGATCGTGATGCTCCTGGTTTGCCTTCGTCAGTGCATCGATTCGTCAAATAGACATTTGTTTTATATTCGACTATTCGGATTGACTGCCAACGCCGCCACTACTCGTCGGATCCAATTGCTTGAGACAGTGTCGTCGAGCACCGCGACAGCACCTTCTCCGGCGCCATCGACGCAGTCTTCCCAATCATCGTCGGAGGCGCGGACCGGTTAGCCGCCATTTGAGGGGTGTGAAACAGGCCTGGATTGCGCACGGCGATGTGACGACCGTCGTCGTGGAGATCCTCCACGCCGACGTCCGTCGAAAATGCCGCACGTTAGCAATGCACGGCCGCGTGGCCCAGAGCTGCTCGTCAATCGAGGGCTTGTAGCCGAGACCCGAGTCGACACAAAAGCTTGCCGTGGTAAGCAGATATGAGCGTGTTGAGGAGGATGACGTGTCGCCGCTCGTTTGTGTAGAACGGATGCGTAGAGTCCAGGCACTTGCGGTAAGAGCGCATGACACATCGCAGCTGGCGAAACAAGAGGCGATGTCTGAGGCAGTTTCGATACATATCGAAGACGATATCGAGCACATCGTCAGGGAGCGATTGGATCATAATAAAGATCGCGGCGACTTTTTTTATGATGTCGAAAGGCCTGCGACCGTTGATCGAACACGTTTTGTATGCAGTCCTGGTGTGCGTGAGCGCAAGTTTTGCGTGCACGGTCCTGCTCATGGGCAGGGGGTTGCACTGGTTCGCAAAGGACATGGCTCAAGCGGAAATCGTGTACCGCGACGAACTTGTGCTTTTGGTGCCTGTGCGTCTTCACCTCGTGCTCCTTTTCGGCATCGACTTTGCGTTACGATTCGGAGAAATTGTCTTGGACAGATCCAGCGCAGGACGCGTCGCGCGTGGCAAGACGACGGCCCGCGAGTTTGAGCGATTTGTCGCACCGCTTTTAGGAGCGGCGACCGTGCTCGCGCAATCGCCGGTCGAGGTTGTTCTCGTCGCGCAGTCAATTCTGTCTCAAAGTGCCATTGTGTTTGCCCACCGCGTTGGTCACACACCGACCCTCGTCGCATGCGTTGCGCTCGCAATCGGCATGCACCAGAGTCGTCTGTACCGATCGGTGACGATCTCCCTGGCCCTGGCCACCAGGGTGCGGTGGGAGGTGTGGTGGTCTGTGCACGTCGCGCTCGTCGCCACATGCGTCGCATCAACGGTGCAAGAGCTGTACGATGCTCATGTCGAGCGATGCTTTCCCGATCTACGGGCAGACATTGCCAGCGCCCTTGTCCTTGCCACAAAGTGATCCCGACTGCATAATTTCGTCACCTTTTAGACGTTATGAGTTGTTTCAGAGGGGAAACACAGTGTGCCAACGCGTTTCCATGTCATGTATGTATTCTACAAAGTTGTCGATTGGTTGAGATACAATACAAAAATATCCACGGAATTCAAAATGATGCGGGTAATCATCATGGGGTTTTTGACGCATGCTGAGCATGGGTTCAAAGCCTCTCTTGTATTCCGTGTATGCTCTGTCGGATTCGGTATTTAATGGAGCACGCGGTCTCACCAATTCAGCGCGTGCTTTCTGTCGATGACGTCGTGAGCCTGCGACTTTTGTTTGGCATGCCCCATCAAGATCGATGCAGATCCGCCTCCGAGTTCTTGAGAACTCGACCCCTATGTGGTGGTCCCGTTCGAGTGCGTAGGGCAATCCGTGCTCGACCAATCCTCAACGCCGGAAGTCGGCATTTCCGAAGTCCAAGGGCAATCGTACGCGCCCAACACGGTGCCGTCGAACGCCTGGCCGGAGGCATCGCCGCACGCGACGCCGCATCTGCGCATCTGAACATCTCTTGTCGTAAAGCGAGCGTCCTGGCCGCACACCTGCCACACGTCTGTCGACTCTGCAGTGGCGATCCCCACTTGGTCGACGACTTTCGACGCGGGAACGCTCGCGGCGTCATCGTACGTGCCTTCCACGATCGCGACAACGTCATTCCCATTAAAGTACAGTTCCGTCGTGTTGTCGCAATGCGTTATGTTACCGAGCGAATTGTGGCACACAGTGTACGTGCCCATTGACGGCAGTTTCGCGCCTGGAGCGAATCGGTTGACATACTCGAAGGCGCCGGCCGGACCGCATTCGTTATGGCATGAAGCGATGCTAAAGCCGTCGAGATGCACCTCGTCGGCTGTGGGGTTGTAAATCTGAAGGTACTTGTTATAGCTAAACCCTTCTTGAATCTGTGAGATGAAGACGGTGGGCTTTGAGCAACTGCGTACCTCAGATGTGTACGGCACGCGTCCAAACCGCGTCTCCTCCTCCGAGATGACCGCTTGCGACATTCCAAACCCCGTGTAAGGATAATAGTGCAGAGCGTGGAAAGCATCGGGCGCTCCAGACTTCACCGTCTTGCACCACACCAGAGGCTCTGGGTTGGATGACGAGCTTGGTATTGTCTTTGCACGGAGAGTCCAGACGTAAGAGCTCCGCTTCTCGCACTCGGTCGACGCGATCTTGTGCAAAGCGTCCACTTCGATGTCCATCGTCAGCTCCGCAAGCTTGACCTTTGTAATGTTTCTTGACCACGAAGGGTTGTACTCACTGTCTACTCCTTGAAGGATGGCGACTACAGGAGGATATATGTCAATACTTTTGTAGTCGAAGCGTTCAATCGACCTGTGCCCGACGGTCGCATGTGACGACGACAAGGGCGAAGGCGGCGGTGGTGAACAAACGGAGGAGGGTTCGCGCGTGTAAGTCCATACAAACAGAGATGCAAACACAATTGTCCCAATCGCACTCCAACATGTACAGCAGAACATACCACAGAAGGTCTGCGAAATTACCGCAGAAGACTGGGTGTCACTGACAACCTCGATATTTCTTTTGTGCTTACCTAATGCAATGTCTGCACGGGATGACATCTTGTTTCTTTAAACAAGAATTTCAATGTCGCATCCTGCCATATATCAAATCTCATATGGAGGTGATGCCTGTCTCAGTTCTATGGGAGGGCAAAGGCGGTGGCGGAGATGCAAAAGGCGGGGAGGGCCAAGGCGGGGAGGGCCAAGGCGGAACAGGAAACAGGGTTCGAACTCGGGGAGTTGGACTTGTTCATTTAATAATATCTGAGGGTTGCCCATTGGGCTATTGCTGTACGCTTCCTACTCTACGTGACCGTAAGAGTATCCAAATGAACACGCGGCGTTCCCGGCGACCACGCCTCAATTTCGGGGCCTCAAGCTTTACAATATATGCGGTCACGGCGCGACAACTTTTTTTTTTTCCTACGGCTATTGCAACATGTGGAAATCCGCTTTCATCCAAGAGACGAATCAACGCATGCTCTCCGTTTCCCCGGGCGGCGCAACAATGGACATGAGTTCCGTCTTCTCTCGCAAACCCAATCCCGCGCCTTCAAGCACGATCCGCCGAAAGTTGCATCGTTCCACCTCCGTGAAAGCCGTGAGTGGAAAAAATGGGTTGTACGCGGCGGATCCTTCCCAATGGACCGAGCATGCCGTCTACGAATTGTTGAGCAAACCGCTAAAAACCCCTCCCCCTCTCGACACCATCCTTGAAATGAAGCTGCGCGTGCACGGAGGCCACAAGTTTCTGTGCAAGTTCTTGAACGCCGCGGGAATGGAGTGTGTGGTGTGGGTGGGCGATGTGCAGCTTGCGCGCGTCTACCCAAAGCAGTATTCCGAGTGGAGATTAAAATTCGGGATATTGATAAATCGCTGAAACCTCACACCGTGTCGCCATTTTTTAGTAACTTACTTCTTCATACCTATTCCATGAACAATCTGGATTCGCCACCTCGGGGCGGCTCGCGTCTCACGCCGTGTCGCACGCTAGCCAAGCCGACCGTCAGCTGATGGAACTCGCGCTCCTCAGTTAAAGTTGAAGCCGATGTTGGTGGCGTCCAGGTGCGACCGTGCATCGAAGAACATTTTCAGCAACACGTGTGAAGCATACAATGGCGTTATGTTGCGTGGCACGCTGTAGGTTCCCGACAACTCATGTGACAAGGGGACATCGCTGCGGCACGTGTGGTGCGTACGGACACGGACAGATGGAGTGCGGCAGGCCGGCGATGCTCGCGCGTCTGCGCAATCAGTCGCCGCAAGCGTCAGTCGTCGCTGTGCCGTGCACGAAGCCGGGGTGCACGCAGCCGTGGTTGCACACCACAGAGGCGCACCAGTGTACACGGTGCGGAGGACGAAACACCGAGTGCACTTGCAACATGCAAGCACACTCCGTTGTACTAAAATGTCCGCATTGCCGTGGCATATCGCAAGTCGATTTCAATGTAGTGGTGCACACCAACGCTGAGTGCACGATATGTTTTGACGCAAAACCGTGCGTGGTATTTTCGGGCTGTCGACACGCGAACATCTGTGCCGACTGCGCGCTTCAACTGGGCACACCCTGAATCGCAAGAGCAGATCGCCCCCACATCGCCCGGTCGTCGTCTGCTTGGATGTTCGCACGCTTATTACAAGTCACTTTGGTGACACAAACAATATCGTTACCGTATTGACGGCAATTATAGTCATTCCTATTCACAAAAACCACCGCGTCGCAACCCGCATCATTGAACGCACCGAGTCGCAATTTTGCCGTATAAACTTTGCTCATAAATTTGCATTCTAACATTTCACTTGATCGGCTGGATGAATATCCGTACATACGCCGTCCCCGCACGCAAACCACTTTTCTGCACTTCTGCTGACCTCATATGTGTGCTGCGTGCTCTTGTCGACGGAGACTTGCACGCTCATGTACTGCTCGATGAACGGTAGTGGATCGCATCACACATGTGTTCCGCGCGATTCATGTTTTTTTCAGATGAACATTTTTGCAAGGTATTCGAGAAAAAAAATGAAAGTATTCATCCTTCCATTCGTGTGTGCATTGAGCTTTACAAGTTCATTTGTCGTCCGTTTTTCACGGGTGGGGAAATATGAACAACTGCCAGTGGTAGTGCATTCTTTTGAAGCATTACGCACTATCCCCAAGATTGCAAACCTTACAGTTCACATCTCGTCGCTTGCCGATGACGAAATATACATTGTTGCACATGTTGTGTGTGATAATGGGTTGGAAACTTGGAGTAGCGGTGTAGGTAGTTTGAACCAAGCGTGCAACAATTGCGCTTCTCATGTCATTTCTTCGTTGCAACAGTGAGCTTAAAACCAATGAAAAGCTCCCAACGAAAAATTATTTCAATATATCATTTGAATCCTTGTAGTTATGGATGCCCCCCGTGTCCCAATGGCTGTACCATTCTTGTGCGAAATGTACCAAGATCTCATGCAGCAGGAGGGCATCCGCAAACGCGTATATGATTATAGAGACAACTACTTACTCAAACATGATGATAAAGGAGCAGAAGAGAACGAGGATGATATGGACGACTCGAGTCAAGAGGGCCAGCTAACGAGCAGTGGAGTTGCCCTACCCAACTGAAGCGAAGTTCAAGCTTACGCTCTGTTTTCGGAGCGCCACCGCGCCTCACCATTACCGCTTCACCCTCCGTTCTAAACTCGAGCACGACGTAGCAAAGTGTCTTCACCTATATTTCACGAATACGAGTAAAAGAATCATGTTCAGACTGCTTATGGCGATAAGCGCAATAGGCTTTCTGAAATCGATGCCGACGTACTGAAATATGCCGTAAACGAGACTGAAGCCACTCGTCGTCAGCTGCGACAAGATCATACAGGTATTTTTACATTTTTTTTTGGGACTAGAGCGTTGTTGCATCATGGATTCTGAAATGTGATTCCAATCGGGCGAGGGATGCATTTTATTACGGTAGAGAGAAAAACTTTAAACCAAACGATCGACAATTGCCTTTGGTGTCAGTGATTGCTCGAGTTTGCGCCCTCAGGAGCGCGGACGTAGCAACGCGTCGACAGTGTGTTGCGTGATGGTCTCTGATCGCGCACTTTTCATGATCTCCGATTGCGTTTTGGGGTTGTGTTGCAAGACACAGCCAACAATGATCGATAGCGTAAGCAGACTGACGAGGATGATTGGGCGTCGCGCCCGAATGCATGCGACGATGCTTGCGACGACGGCTGCCGCCAGGATTACGGTAATCACTTTGTTGTTTCTCATCTGACGTGTGACCCGTGTTGCTGATAGCAAATATTTTTTTTTGTAGAGCTCACCATGCAATCTTCGAGTGCAACGATCGAAATATTTGTGGCGTTGGGGTTGCCTAATTTTTTTTGTGAGACAGAGAATAAACACATATGACGACCGGGACAAATACATGCACATTGTTGCTGATCGTCGGCGCGTTGGTTCTCGCCTATATGACTTGGTCCGAAGTGTCGCGCATCTCCAATGGAAACAAGAACGGCACCTGCGGGGCCGGGTTGGTGAAGACGCCTCCGGCGAGCGCGAAGCGGTCCAACACACACGCCACTCCCGCAAAACACATGCCAATGCAAGAGTACAGCCATTTGGACGAGGACTGGCAAAACGACGTCTCAGACGAGAACAAGCATGAGGAGATGAAGCAAGACGAGGCGGCCCTGATACCATTGTTCACGTGGGACGCCACGTTGGAAGATCAGAAAAAGTTTGACGATGTGCGCGTCGACCATGAGCGCGCACGGCGCTCCGCCAATACCAAGGGGATTTCGCCCGACGTTGCATCCGAAAAACCTCGTTTCACGAAGAAACTTGGTATGCCGAATCCGATCGCGCAGCTCTATCACAGCAAGGGCGAAGGCGACGATATAAAGTTTGATAGCACATGCAGTTGGTTCAACGCGACGGATGCTTACCACTCCGCGCGCGCCGACTCTATGGGGACCGATTGCATGTAACAAGACTGCTCGCACGTCAAATTCGTCGCAGCGGGCTGGCGCGGCAATTTGTGAGGCAGCATCTGCGCACGAAGAGGACCATCAAGGAGGCGTTTCCTCGTCGGTGTCTTCGCTGTCGTTGTCCGATACGACCGGTGACGTGCGGGTCTTCGCAACGACGCGTCGGCGGCGGCGCCAGTAGAGCCGAAGGTAACCGCTCATGACCGCAAACTTGCGTGGGAAAAAAAAAGCGCCGCCGAAAATTGCGACGACACACAGACAAACGCTAATGCTCATGCTATTCATCATTGTCCGACGCTCCGGAGGGCGCGCTCTCTTTTTGATTCGAAAGAGAGCTCGGTCGTTTACAATGTAAAAGTCGAGGCTTTCTGGCCGTGTTGGCATAGGCCCAATGCTTCTCGAGAGTTGCAACATAAGCCGTTCCGCGATGAACAAATGGCGATTCCAACTTTGTTTCCATGGTTTCCCATGACGTCGAAAATTTTTATGCTATCGCAACGCATCCGCGTCGTGTCATCCGCGATGCGGCGATCGACTCGCACCCCCCAAACCGTGCTTTTCAACCGCGTATATCCTGCGGCTTGGCCCCGAGGCATGTAGTCCTGTATCACCCAGAGCAACGCGAAGACAACGCTCGTGACCGTGCCAACTGTCAGCACAATCCGCATTTTTTTTTCGTTAAAAAAACATTGGCGGAAAAAAAAAACACCATTCCTGGTTTTGCGGCGACTCTGGCAATAAGCTGGATAAATCCGGGGATTGGTGCACATGCGGAAAAGGAAAATCACCACTCATCAATGAAGTGTATGGTGTCGCGTGCCTAGAAGAAGTTTTGGGGAAAAGGCTCAAACTTTTGCCAGATCCTTGCTGGGCCCTTTACCCGTAAATGTCAACAATTAACAAAAGACTGCAATAGAATATAGACGCGCGCATGGGCTGTTAGACGAGAGTCTCGACTGACGCCGCCGGACACTTGTGCCCATGGGATCACGGCGGGGGCGGCAAAGGCTTCACCATGTGCAAGCACGGCTGCGATGAGGGCCAGAAGAGCACCGACGGATGCGACGACCACTCGTGGTGCGCTCCCGGCCTAGAGATGTTTCCGGGCAAGTCGTGCGTGCCCGGCCGCCACGAGTCCGTACCTGTGCGCGCCGGGCCAGACAGATCCCTGGTGCAGCGGCACGACGCGCTTATACGAACGGGGCGGGTGCAACAACAACGACTTTACAAAATGCCCAGGGGGCGACCTCAACGTGTGGGCCAAAGGCGCGGCCACCGGTTTAGAATGCAATCCGAAATGAGACATCATGGTCGGTTTGTGCGGCAAGTCTAGTGCATTCATCAGTTGCCCAACCTGACGAGTATTGATGACATTGTCGTAGGCGGATTGGGTTGCTCAGCACGGCAGGACCATGCCCGGACAGGCACCCATCGTCGCGTACTTTGTGTAGTGCTCGACGGTGTGTATGGCGTTCGAATTGCGCAAGAATCCGATCCCGTGATCGCTCAATAGAATGTTGAATCCACGCAAGATGCCTAATCCCACGTATCCGTCGACTTCCGGATCTGAGTTGAGATCATTCACCAATACCGGGACAACCGCGTCCATTCCGGCAAAATTCGCCCGCACGCTGGCCACCTGAGAGCACACCTCTTCGCCGTTGACCCCGATTTGTTGGGTGTGCTGTTTGGTGTTTGTGCACTGCATGATGCGTTTGAATGATCGCGCGTCGATCGAAAAGGGCCCTGGCGCCCCAGTATCCACCGTAAAACGGAGGGTGACGCCGCCAAGTGCAACCGGAACGACAAAGGCGCCACCGTGCATGTCGGGTTCAAACATGTGCATGCGCGCGCGAAAGTAGAGCTCCTGGTCGACGTTGAGGTTGAGTCGTAGCTCGAGTGCCTCCAAGTCCAAGAGCGCGGGTCCCGCGTGTCTCAGGTAGTCGATTGTGAGGATGTGGACCGAATTTGGCAGACTGTGCGTAACAAAGACGTCACCCATGACGTCGGCCGCGACGCGTTTGGGTGCGCTGAGCGTACCATAAACGGTGCGCATTTCGAGCATCCCGCACAGCAGCATGTCGGCTTGCTGTTCCTGCACCGTCCCGATCCCCATCAGACGCATCGTGCACCCCGACGTGAACGTGAGACACTTTCTCGACTGAATCAGCTCCGTGAGTGCAAGGTAGCGCGCGTCGTCCGATACCCCGTCGCGCATCTGGGTGAAAATCGCGTCTAGACGTTCGGTGAACGACGCCTGTGTCGGGTCTTGGACGGCGAGGTAGCTCAAACTGAGAACGGGCGGACCGGCGTAACCCGTGTCAAGCAGGAAAATCGTTGGGCTCTCCGCCACCATACAATCCAGCACCAGCATCTCATTCAGGCCGCCGCTCGGATTGACGAGGTGAAGCGCGAAACGCGACGATCGGCGCGTGCTCACCTCGATCGACAGGACTCCGCCCAGGATGCACAGGGCCAAGAGTTGGACGCACCGATCATCCGTACTTGTGATGATGATCGCGAGTATGACAAAAACCACAAATCTCAATTGGTTTTTCTTCATTTCTCTTGCCTCATTTCTCTTGCGAGACAAAAAAAAACTTCACAACGGCTCCGTCCCACACAATTTTGTTGGAGACACGAAAAATATTTTCGGCACGTGTTTCGCGATGGCGAAAGCGTCGACGCAGCCTATGCGAAGTACGGTCTGGCGAGCACGGTGTAACGATGTTCGGAGTCATTGTCTGAAGAATAACGCCGAAAAAAATCCAATGCGCCACGGGGACCAAGGGAGGATGCGAGACGCCGGGATGCGCCAAGGGGGAGGGGGGCGACACGTGCCCAAAAAGGGATGGAGCAAGAGTGTACGAATTGTTCAGGTTGTAAATTTGACGGTGTCGTATGGAACGTTGCACTCGACGCCGCACAGGTGCGTCATGCGACACCAGCTCGCACACGTCTCTTGGTGATCGTTCTTCACCTCACGATGATAAAATGAATAGCATTAGACGGGCGCAAACTCGCAGACGAAACCCCTTTTGTTCATGTACTCATGTTGGCAGCGTTTGGACGCTTACCGATTTTTTCATCGAAACAATACATCAAATTAGACGGCTGCTTTGGTGGGTCGGCTACATGGAGTGCGACCCGATCGAGTTTGTGTACAAGCATCAGGTTGTCTACATTTCGCGGCACACGTGGGGCGCGTTCGCGTACTTTCGTGTCCTTCGCATGGACTCACCAACCGTGCGTAGGATCGAGTTTCCCGACGATATGCATGAGCTCTTCGACTTTTGGACACTTTGCATTCCAAAGGATGTGGTCGCGCGATACAACTTTGCCCTCGCCCTGCGTGAGCATTGCAACATATTCGGTTTGGATACGCACTCCAGCATGGCCGGTCGCATCGAGCTCTTTGTGCAGGAGGCCGTTCGCGCCTTTGCCATAACCTCCTCCGCGAGCAGTCTTCTCGAACAAACATGGCCGGACATTGCGCACCGATCGACTCTCTTCGCCCTCACCCAGTGGGCAAGCATTCAACGTCTGTTTTTGGATGCCGCTCTTCCCTTGGAACAGCAACTGGTCGACCTGCGCATCGATGCTGTCCGGAGGAGCCTCGACGAGCATCACCCTAAGCTTGCCGCGATTGTGGAAGAACTCAGACGTCCGCGGCAGTGGCCACTCATGCCGCTCAACGACGACGTTCTCGCTCTTTGAAATCGAGTCGACCCATGCGACGCGCCATATCCTTGCGTGTCGCTTTTGACGGCAGATTCTCTGGACTCGCAGTCGACGGCGGCAATGTCGGCAACCAATCACTTAGCGAGGCGGTCCCTCGTCGCTCCGTCTCGGCGTCCGAGAGCGTGTCCGTGCTGTGCTTCGCCTCTGTCTTTGACCGAGCCATTGCTCCCTCTCGCGTCGGGGCCGTGTGGAGAGGTGCAGGGCTCACGGGCACGTCGTCCACGACGATTGCCACCGACGACATCTCGACCGCACTCGAATCTTTTTGTTGTTCAGTATTTTCGGCTTCGGTTTGTGGGGCGCATGCGCATTTCCACCTGGGCGCGACAAAGAGCACTACTAGCGTGACGGCGCAAATCCCGAAGATGTACGCAACAAACGCGAAGACGCTTTCTTTCCAAACCGTATACGTTTCCGACACGAACGCGCCGCTCGCAAAGACACGCAGCAGCACCACAATTTCCAACAGGTGAGCGGGCATCACGCCAGCATTTCGTTGCTGCAAAACGGACGCCG
>MDTG01368253.1_pt1 | contig 20894 bp, 19 predicted proteins | sample 811421 | NCBI WGS metagenome assembly MDTG01 (sample SAMN05326645, study PRJNA326480) | marine metagenome | isolation source: seawater | place: Pacific Ocean: South East | collected 2011
ATTGCGGAGGTTTACGCTCAAAACGATAATAGCGAAAAATTCATTGCCGATTTCATCGCCGCATGGACCAAAGTGATGAATGCCGATCGTTTCGACTTGGCGGCCTAAGAAAAGGCTTTGCCTGATAATTGACCCGGCGTTTTCTTACAAGAGGGCGCTGGGTCTTTTCTTTGAAATTGAATAATGTCAGTCGAGGCGTTCAAAAGCATAAACGCCCCATAAATTATCGCGTTGCAGCCAGCCACGGTAACCTTGCGCTTCTATTTCGCACCATGCTTCGGCGCATTCTTTAAGCCGCGCCAGCGCGCCGGATTGCAAAAGCGCGACAACACCGGCACCGGCTTCAGCTCCATTCCGCAAAGGCAGCGCATTGGCCGCTTGGCGAATAATCACATGGCGCGATGCGCGCAAGAGCCGCGCATGCATCCAGCCCTCACTGCCCTCATGATCGCGCACTTGCCGCCATTGCCCATATTCCGCCACCACTTCCAAAGGCAAGCCTTGACGGCGATATTGATAAAGCAGCGGATAATCTTCGCCCGGCCCGCGACGCATATTGGCTTGTTTCTCGCTGATCGCAACAAAACGCGGCAAGGGCAAGCCGCTTTCACCCAAAACCCTGTCATCCCGGCTGTTTTGTGCCGCAATGGAATAAGGCAACAGGCTGACAATGCTGACAAAAAGCAACAGGCCGAGGCCGACGCGCAAAAGCACTAAACGATCCATTATTCTTGATACAAATTCAAAATGATTCCGGCAAGCCTTATGGCCATCTCATTCATATGGATGTTCCATTATTGGCGTTTTGCGGGTCCCAGTTTAGCTTGACGCGGCGCATGGTGCCGGCCAGTCCGTCATAAATCAGCATATGGCCGGCCAGGGAAATACCGGTTTCGGTGATTTCTTTTATCGCCTCCAAAGCCATCAGACTGCCGATAATGCCCGTCAGCGCCCCGACAATGCCGACGCTGGCGCAATCATCTTCTTCTTGTGGTGCAAGGGGCATAAAGGAGCGGTAACATGGCAGGGGCGTGCCATCGGCGTCTTTGAGCCATGGCTTAAAGGTCATGACCTGCCCGTCAAAGCGCGCGACAGCACCCGAAATGAGGGTTTTTTGGCCGCGAAAGCAAGCATCATTCACCGCCAATCTTGTGGCAAAATTATCGCTGCCATCAATCACCAGATCATAAGGGGCGAGCAGCGCATCGACATTATCTTCGTCCAACCTTTTGCGGTGAATATGAGTGTGGAGATGCGGGTTCAGCGCGCCAAGCGCATCGGCTACGGCTGGGGCCTTATCTTGGCCCAGCATATTATCGGAAAACAAAACCTGCCGCTGCAAATTGGACAGGCTGACGCTGTCATCATCAATCAGCGCCAAAGTGCCGATACCGGCAGCGGCCAAATATTGCGCTACCGGATGACCGAGACCGCCCAAACCGACCAGCGCGATACGCGCCGCTTTTAATTTTTGCTGGCCGGCACCGCCGATTTCCTTCAGCACAATATGGCGCTGATAGCGGGCAATCTCAGCCTCGTTCAGCGCCGTCATCTTGCTTACAGCCCTTCAAACAGGGCAGTGGATAAATAACGTTCGGCAAAGCTCGGCAAAATCACGACGATATTTTTTCCGACCATATCGGCACGCGCCCCCACTTCCAAGGCTGCCGCCATGGCCGCGCCGGTGCTGATGCCGCCGGGAATGCCCTCAACACGCGCCAGCTTGCGCGCTGTTTCAAACGCCGTTTCATTGCCAATGGTCACCACCTCATCGAGATATTGCGTGTCCATATTGCCGGGCACAAAGCCGGCGCCAATGCCCTGAATTTTATGTGGGCCCGGCGCGCCGCCCGACAATATCGGGCTGTCTTCAGGCTCCACCGCAATCATTTTCAAATCCTCATTGCGCGGCTTTAAAACCGAGGCAATGCCCGTAAAAGTGCCGCCCGTGCCGACACCCGAGACCACCACATCGACTTTGCCCTCCATATCGTTCCAAATTTCCTCCGCCGTGGTGCGGCGGTGAATTTCCGGATTGGCGGGGTTTTCAAATTGCTGCGGCATGACCCAATTTTCATTGCCGTCGAGCAATTCTTGGGCGCGCGCAATCGCTCCTTTCATGCCTTGTTCGGCCGGTGTTAGTTCCAATTTGGCGCCCAGCAAAGACAGCATTTTGCGCCGTTCCAGCGACATGCTCTCGGGCATGCATAAAACCAATTCAAGTCCGCGCGCCGCGCAGGCAAAGGCCAGCGCAATGCCAGTATTGCCCGAAGTCGGTTCGACCAAAACCGTACCGGCCTTGATTTTGCCTTTCGCTTCCAGCGCGTCCAAAATGGCCACGCCAATGCGGTCTTTGACGCTGGCGATCGGGTTGAAAAATTCCAGCTTGGCAAAAACTTTTGCGCCAATGCCATATTCGCCGGCCATGCGGCTTACTTCCACAATCGGTGTGTCACCAATGGTTTCCGTGATGGAAGCGTAAACGCGCCCGCGCCCCGGTTTATTATCTTTCTCGCTCATTTTTTCTCCCTCACTCAATGTGCCTAAATGGTAAAATCGGCCTTATCCGCGCCGTCGCTCATATCGGCTTGGCTGCATAAATCGGCAATCGTCGTATCGGCAACCGCGCCAATCAAAGCCTCTTGCATATTGGCATGAAACGGCGCAATCACCACACGCCCTAAATCGGATTTTGACAATATATCGTCATCATGGCCGTCAATATCTTCAATCACTTCAAAAATTTCGCGCACGCTGATGCGCCGCCTTTCGCGCGCCAGCCGGTAGCCGCCGCGCGGGCCGCGCACCCCGCGTAAAATACCGGCACGCACCAAAGCCTGCATGACTTGTTCGAGATAACGTTGCGGCACGCCCTGGCGCGCCGTAATATCCCGCGCTTGCACCGGATCGGGGCGCGCATGCAAGGCCACGTCCAAAACCGCCTCCAATGCCAGTAAAGATTTGCGCGACAATCTGATCATCGTTTGCCCGTTCCCGTGGAGCCAAAGCCGCCCGTGCCGCGTTGTGTGTCCGAGAGCGTATCGACAATTTGCGTTTGCGCCTGCACCACCGGCGCAATGACCATTTGCGCAATGCGCATGCCGCGCTCAATAGTGAAAACTTCTTGCCCGAGATTGATAAGAATAATTTTCACCTCACCGCGATAATCGGCATCAATCGTGCCCGGCGTGTTCAATACGGTAATGCCATGTTTGGCAGCCAGTCCCGAGCGTGGGCGTACTTGCGCCTCAAAGCCCGGCGGCAGCGCCATGGCAAAGCCGGTTTCAATCATTGCTTGTGCGCCGGGTTTCAGGCTCACCGGCGCGTCTTCCGGCAAAGCGGCGCGCATGTCCATGCCGGCCGCCAAATCACTTTCATATAACGGTGGCTCCAGCCCATGCCCGTGTTCCAGCCATTTTATTTCCAATCTCGGGGCGCTCATTTGCCTTTCCCTTTACTATTTACGGCGGCAAAATGCGCCGCCATACGGTCGCTCAACAACACCGCCACTTCATGCTTGCTCATAATGTCGAAATTTTCGACCGAGGGTCTGCGCTCAGTGGCGCAAATCAGGCTGACGGCATTGGTGTCACCGCCCATTACCCCACCCGCAATGCCGCTCTCGGCACTGACATTATTGGCGACAATCCAGTCGCATTTCTTTTTGGCCAGCTTGGCCGTTGCATGCGCTTCAATGTTTTCGGTCTCGGCCGCAAAACCAATAAGCAGGGCGGGGCGGTTTTCCCCTGCCGCGGCCAGTGTCGCCAAAATATCGGGGTTTTCGGTGAGGCTGAGCGGCGCCAGCGCATCGCCGTTTTTCTTTATCTTTTGCGCGTCGCAATCGGTCGGTCGCCAATCGGCCACGGCCGCCGTCATCACCGCGCCATCGACCGGTAAAACGGCTTCTGCCGCAGCCAACATCTCGCGCGCCGTTTCAACCCGCGCCATATGGACGCCTTGTGGTGCGGCCAAAGCGGTCGGGCCGGAGACCAAATGCACATTTGCCCCTCTGGCTGCCAATACTGCGGCAATGGCATAGCCTTGTTTGCCCGATGAGCGATTGGCAATATAGCGCACCGGGTCAATCGGCTCATGGGTCGGCCCGGCCGTAACTAAAATTTTGCGCCCCGATAATGTCTGATCCGCGCCATCGTGCGATGCTTGGCCGGCCAGAGCGGCTGCAGTGGCGGTGGCAATATCATTCGGTTCGCTCATCCGCCCCGGGCCATATTCGCCACACGCCATATCGCCTTCTTCCGGGCCGATAATGGTGACGCCGTCGGCCATTAATTGGCTGAGATTGCGCCGTGTCGCTTCGTGCTGCCACATGCGCACATTCATGGCCGGTGCCATGACGATTTTCTTATCGGTCGCCAATAGGCTGGTTGAAGCCAAATCATTGGCAAGACCTTGCGCCGCTTTGGCCATGAGATCGGCAGTGGCCGGTGCGACCAAAATAATATCAGCCTCGCGCGATAATTGAATATGCCCCATTTCCGTCTCATCGGTCAGGTCGAAGAGATTTTCATAAACCTTATCGCCCGATACTGAGGCCAAAGAGAGCGGCGAAACAAATTGCTCGGCTGCCGCCGTCATCAAGCAGCGAACGGCTAAGCCCTGGGCGCGCAATTGGCGCACCAGTTCAGGAGCTTTATAGGCGGCAATGCCGCCACCGATAATCAATAAAACGCGCTGCATTTTTCCTCACAATTTGTGGAACCAAGTTTAATTTACCAAAGAAAAATGTAAATAAATATTTTTTACAAAAACCGATAGACAATCGCCGCCAATGCCAGCCCCAGCGCCGATAGGCCCAGAAGCCGCGCCAGCCGGTCGGTTGCTTGGGTCGATTTTTCGGAGGCTTTATTCTCGCCCATATGTTGCACGGCTTTGGCGCCGCGCTCCAATTCCTGCAGCGTATCGGGCAGGCGCTGTACCATGCGCAAAGTTCGCCCCGCATTATCCGCCATATCTTGCAGCACCGCCTGTGGACCGATGGATTTTCTCAGCCAATCGCTGACCAGTTTTTCCGAGGCATCCCAAATATTCACTTTCGGGTCAAAGCTGCGCGCCACGCCCTCTACCGTCACCATGGTTTTTTGTAACAGCAAAAGTTGCGGCTGGGTGACCATGTCAAATTGCTCGGTAATGGCAAAAAGCTGCGCCAAAACCCGACCCATGGAAATATCATCGGCATCGCGGTCGCGTATCGGCTCGCCAACGGCGCGCAAGGCTTGCGCAAATTCATGCACATCATGATGGTCGGGCACATAGCCCGCCTCAATATGCACTTCCGCCAATTTTTTATAATCGCGGGTGATAAAGCCGTGTAAAATCTCGGCCAGAAAACGCCGACTGTCACTGTCAAGCCGCCCACAAATGCCCAAATCAATGGCAATAATGGTGCCGTCATCGCCGATCAGCAGATTGCCCTGATGCATATCGGCGTGGAAAAAACCGTCGCGCAAAACCAAAGTCAAAAAGATTTGTAACAGCCGCACGGCCAATTGGGACATATCATGACCTGCGGCGCGCAGCGCATCGACATCGGAGGCCTTAATGCCGTCGACCCATTGCATGGTCAAAACGCGCCGCCCGCTGGCTTCCCAATAAAGCGCCGGCACCCGAAAATCCTTCATGCCGGTAATGTTTTCGGCCATTTCCGACAAGGCGGCGGCTTCCATGCGCAAATCGGTCTCGCCATTTATCGAGCGCGCCAAAGTCTCAATACTATCGAGCGGCCGCAAGCGGCGGGTAATGGGGGAATACTTTTCCGCCCAGCGCGCCAGCCGCGCCAGCAAGGCCAGCTCGGCGGCCAGCCGCGCCTCAACTCCGGGGCGGAGAATTTTGACGGCCAGTTTCTCACCTGTCTCGGCATGGATGGCTTGGTGCACTTGCGCGACGGAAGCGGCGGCAATGGGTGCGCTTAGCTGGCTGATAAGGGTTTCTGGGTCGTCCAATTCGGCGGCTAAAATGCGCCGCACTTTTTTGTCACTGAAAGGCGGCAGGCGGTCTTGTAAGAATGTCAAATCATGCGCCATGGCGGGTCCGATAATATCTGGCCGCGTGGCGAGGAATTGGCCGAGCTTGATATAGGTCGGCCCGAGCTTGCGAATGCGGTCGGATAATTTGCGACCGCGATTATCTTCGCGAAAGCGCGGCGCAAATAAGGTGAACAGGCGGCGCGCTAAGCGTACGCGCAAGGGCGCATCGGTAAAAAAATCGGGCGGCAAAAGCGCCTCTTGCGCCAGCAAAAGCCGCGCCATGCTAAGCAATCTCAAAAACCGTCCCATTAAAGCCGCCAGCCCATATGCAAGGCGGCCACGCCGCCGCTCAGTAATTCGGTTTGGGTGCGGGCAAAACCGGCTTGTTCGACTTCGCTCAAAAATTCATGGGCGCTCGGAAAGCGGCGAATGCTTTCAACCAAATATTGATAAGCTTCGCGCTCGCCGGTCACCAAGCCGCCCATTGGCGGAATAATGGCAAAACTATAAGCGTCATATATTTTCTGCAAAAATGCGCTCGGCATATGCGAAAATTCAAGACAGACAAAACGCCCGCCCGGTTTCAGCACACGATAGGCTTCGCGCAAAGCGCAGTCGCGATGGGTGATGTTGCGAATGCCAAAAGCAATGGTCACCATATCGGCGCATTGGTCGGGCAGCGGCATGGCCTCGCCCGTGCCTGTGGTGAAGTGCAAATCCGTCGCTTTTTTGACGTCAGCCCGCTTTTGTCCAGCTTTCATCATTTCGCTATTGGCATCGATGATATGGGCGCTCAAATGGCTGTGCAATTTACGCGCCCGCGCCTGTGCCCGAAGCGCAATATCACCGGTGCCGCCGGCCATATCGATCAAATGCAAATGGCTATGTGGGCGCATATGCAAAGCCTCAATCATGCGCGTTTTCCACACGCGATGCAGCCCGCCCGACATCAGATCATTCATCACGTCATATTTATCGGCCACCGCATCAAATACGCCGCGCACCATGGCTTGCTTGTCACCGCGCGCGATCGTGCGAAAGCCAAAATCGACTTGGTCTGCCGCAGGTTGGTTGTTTTGTGCCGTTTTTTTCATTGCGCGGCGACGATAGCCCATTGGCACGGCGAAATCCATGCACGGATTGCCTTTGAGGCGCGCTATTTTCGGCCAAAAGACTTTGGTCAGTTGTCGCTTGCACCGTTTTAAGCGGCGATTATGATAACCCATATGCCTGAATTGCCCGAAGTTGAAACCGTGCGCCGCGGCCTCGCCCCGCATATAGAAGGCAAGCATATTGTCGATTTTACCCTCCATCGTGCCGATTTGCGCTTTCCTTTCCCGCAAGATTTTGAAAAGCGCATGCATGGCGCGCAGGTCAAAACCTTTAACCGCCGCGCCAAATATTTGCTGGCCGGTATGCAAGATAAGAGCGGCATGCCGTTCACCTGGCTCAGCCATTTGGGCATGACCGGCCGCTTCATGCTGTCTCTGCCGCAAGATGGTGATGTTGAACCGGGCGCTTATGCGCATGAGGTGACCGCGCAAACGGCACAAAAACATATTCATGTCGAGATGTGTTTCGACGATGGCACACATTTATCTTTCGCCGATCCGCGCCGTTTCGGCTTTATGGATTGTTTTGCGGGCGATATGTCCGCCTCGCCCTTTTTGGCCGGCTTGGGGCCTGAGCCCTTGGGCAATGATTTTAATGAAGCGATGCTGCTGGCTGCGGCGCGCGGGCGCAAAACGCCGGTCAAAAATTTTCTGCTCGATCAAAAAGTGGTTGCTGGTCTGGGCAATATATATGTCAGCGAGGCTTTGTTTATGGCGGGTATCAGCCCGCGCCGACAAGCAGCTAATTTGGGGGAAAAGCGTCTTGCTCGACTGGTACCAGCCATTCGCGATGTCTTGGCGCGTGCCATTGAAGCAGGCGGTTCGACCTTGCGCGATTTTGCTCATGAGGACGGTTCGATAGGTTATTTTCAGCACCGATTTGCCGTTTATGACCGCGCGGGCGAAGCCTGTTCAGCGCCTGACTGTTCTGCTAGGCTCAAACGTTTGGTGCAGTCAGGGCGGTCGAGTTTTTATTGTCCTGTTTGTCAAAGATAAAAAGCCAGCCGGTTTTGGAAAAAGAGAGGGTCATGCGCAATATAAGACAGCCGAGTGTCGGCATTGTTTTTGCCCTCGTGCTTATGTGTCTCGCGCCCATGGCCGCCGCGCGCAGCTTTTTGTCCGCCATTGGCGATGTGCCTTTGGCCGAGGGCTTGCAAGAATTGCCCGATGCGGGCTTTGTTTTTGACAAGCCGCAAGGGCGCATTGTTCAGTTGACGGCGAGCCATGAGACCGGGGTGACACAACAAGCCATAAGGGCTTTTTATCAAAACAGCCTGCCCAATTTGGGTTGGCAGCCACGCGAGAGTGGCCCTGCCCTGTTGACATTTTCGCGCCGCGGGGAAATTCTGCGGCTGACCTTCACCGCTGATTTGGTGATATTTGATTTAACCCCGATGGTCGCGCCGTAATCGGCTCGACCCTATCGAGACCGGAGCGATGTCATGAAATACGAAAACATATTGGTCGAACAACGCGACAATGTTGGCCTTATCACCCTGCACCGTCCGAAAGCGCTCAATGCACTATGCGCGGCGATGATGGACGAACTGACCCATGCGATTGAGAAATTTGACAATGATGGCGGCATTGGCTGCATGGTGCTGGCTGGTTCGGAAAAAGCCTTTGCGGCGGGTGCCGATATCAAGGAAATGTCGGATAAAACCTATATTGAGGTGATGCGCGAAGATTTTATAACTGCTAATTGGGAAGCTGCAGCCAAAGCACGAAAACCGATTATCGCCGCCGTGGCAGGCTATGCGCTAGGCGGTGGCTGCGAGCTGGCCATGATGTGTGATTTTATTCTGGCCGCTGAAAATGCCAAATTCGGCCAGCCGGAGATTAATTTGGGGGTCATACCCGGTGCCGGCGGCACGCAAAGATTGACACGCTTTGTCGGCAAATCAAAAGCCATGGAAATGTGCCTGACCGGCCGTATGATGGACGCGCAAGAAGCCGAGCGTTGCGGGTTGGTGTCGCGCATTATCGCCGATGAGGATTTACTCGATGAAGCGGTGGATGTGGCACAAAAAATTGCTGAAAAATCGCTGCCATCCGTGCTCACGGCCAAAGAATGTATCAATGTCGCCTATGAAACCGGCCTCAAAGAGGGCGTGCATTATGAGCGCCGCGTCTTCCATGCATTATTTGCTTTTGACGACAAGGCGGAAGGCATGAACGCCTTTATTGAAAAGCGCCAGCCGAAATTTTCTGATAAGTAAAACGCCATGCGCGCAGGGCGCGACATTTAAGTTGACGGGCGTCCTTGCCGCCCCTATAAACCGCGTCATATGCATGCTTTCGAGCGTAATTTAAGAGATCAGTAAGGTTGGAACATGGCCAATTTGAGTTCATCAAAGAAAATGGTGCGCAAAATCGAACGGCGCACGGCCCGAAATCGCGACCAAAAGTCAAAAATGCGCAGCTTTATCCGTCGCGTTGATGAGGCAATTGCCAGCGGCGACAAGGCGGCGGCCGAAACCGCTTTGCGCGATGCCCAGCCCTTGATTGCGCGTGCCGGACGCAAAGGCTTGATGCATAAAAAAACTGCATCGCGCAAAGTATCGCGTTTGGCCAAACGGGTCAGTGCCATCGTCTCATGAGAGTGTCTGATTGTGGCCTCTCAGCGTAAGGCTCAATATCCCGCAATTCTATTCGACAGAGAAAACTGTAATTTGCAAAACAGCCCGACGGAATCTTCGCCGGGCTTTTTCTTTTTCTGCGATTCGTAAAAAAAAAATTAAAAAAAAGCAAAAAAATTCACTGTTCTCATTTTCTTCCCGTTGTCAGGCTCCCGCCATATTTGTAGTGTCATTTGATTGCTGAAAGCCGCAGTTTCACTGGTTTTTTGGGGCTATCCCAGATTCGCGAAACAAAACAACGGCCTAGGCGATTGGAGGGGAATTTTTTGGCTTGTTCATCCTGCGTCTTTATGGATGGCAGCCTTGAAAGGAGCGGGTCGGAAAAGAAATTGTGCCAAGATTAAAGGCTCACGCATTTAACGTGGCTTTAACGTAAGCCGATTGGTCGGCGTGCATGTGGCGCAAATCCAATTTCAAGAACCGTCTCTTGGATAAGATGTTTTGCTTCTCTCGTTACGGCGATAGCGGCAGCCTCCCCATCTTGTGTCAGGAACATGCAATATGTAACTGGCGGGGCGAAATGATAGACGCGCTAAACATGGCGACCCCATGCGGAAAGTGCGAGACAGGGTACGGAAGATGGCGGATGCGAACGGCGGAGCCGATAAGGATAAAAGCAAGCTTGCCGCTTCTGCAGAAGCGCACGCGACACAGACAGGTCAGTCGCCTGCAGGCAATCAGGAAGATGACGGCGAAAAGAAAAACTATGCCTTGGAGGCGCTTCAGGCGCAATGGCACAAAGTACGCTCGCGCCTGCGCGCCGAATTGGGTGAAGCGACCTTTAACAGTTGGTTCAAATTATTGGACGTGGCGGGGGCGCAAAAAGGCCGCATTGTCTTACATGTGCCAACGCGCTTCGTGCGCAGTTGGATTGAAGCGCATTATCTGACGCGCATTCGCGATCATTGGAAAGCCGAAGATGCCAGTGTGCGGCGCATCGATATTGAGTTAAAGCCGGAATGGGTGCCTAGCGAGAAGAAACCGGAAGTGCGCGAGCAGAAAGTGGTAGCACCGCGCCGCGCTGCCGCACCAAGCCAGCCGCGCGCCGCCTTGCCTGACTTGCCGGCGGCCAGCGGGCGCGACGATTTGGGCGCACCTTTGGATCCGCGCTTTACCTTTGACAATTTTATTGTCGGTAAATCCAATGAGCTGGCTCATGCCGCCGCGCATCGTCTCGCCGAGGGCGACGGTGTCGCTTTTAATCCGCTGTTCCTTTATGGCGGTGTCGGTTTGGGCAAAACCCATTTAATGCACGCCATTGCTTGGGAAATTCGCCGCCGCCAACCGGAGCGCACAGTGCTTTATTTATCGGCGGAAAAGTTCATGTATCAATTCATCCGCGCCTTGCGCTTTAAGGATACGGTGGCCTTTAAGCAGCAATTTCGTGAAGTCGATGTACTGATGATTGACGACATTCAGTTTATCGCCGGTAAGGATTCCACGCAGGAAGAGTTTTTTCACACCTTTAATGCCCTGACCGACCATAATCGCCAGGTCATTGTCTCAGCCGACCGTTCGCCCACCGATTTGGAAGGTATTGAGGAGCGCATTCGCTCGCGTTTGGGCTGGGGGCTGGTCGCCGATATTCACCCTACCGATTATGAATTGCGTTTGGGCATTTTGCAGGCCAAGGCAGAAAGCCTGTCGCGGCGCACGGACGGCAATTCCGACGGCGCGCGCATTCCGCAACCGGTATTGGAATTTTTGGCGCAGCGCATTGTCAGCAATATTCGCGAATTGGAAGGGGCGCTCAATCGCGTAATTGCTTATGCCAGTTTTGTCGGTCGTCCGGTAACCTTGGAAATGGCGCAAGATGTGCTGCGCGACTTGCTGCGCGCTTCTGACCGCCGCGTCACCATTGATGAGATACAACGCCGGGTGGCAGAATATTTCAATGTCAAAATGGGTGATATGTTGTCGGCGCGCCGCGCCCGTTCCGTGGCCCGCCCACGCCAGATTGCGATGTATTTATCCAAGCAATTAACGACCCGCTCCTTGCCTGAGATTGGCCGAAAATTCGGCGGCCGCGACCACACGACGGTGATTCATGCGGTCAGGAAAATAGAGCAATTGCGCGAAGAAGATCCGGCTTTGGACGAAGATGTCGATTTGCTGCGCCGCATGCTGGAAAATTAGGCCTGTATCGGATCTTATCGACCGATTTTAATTCAGGGAAAAGCGTCTCGGTGGGCAAAAAAACTGCCCCTTTGACGGCCCATTTCTGCTATATTTTAGCTTAGAGATTCGAAACGGGCATATGTCGTTTGAGCCTTGCCAGCTGCATAAATTACGTGCCAGCAAACAGGCTAAAAGACATATCGGCATGGTGAGAGGGCAAAATGAAAACAATAATTGAACGCAGTGATTTGTTAAAAGCATTGAACCATGTGCAAAGCGTTGTCGAGCGGCGCAACACCATTCCCATTCTCTCCAATGTTTTGCTGGAAGCCGACAATGGCGTTTTGGCGCTCACCGCCACCGATTTGGAAATCGAAATGCGTGAGCGCGTTGAAGCGGAAATTGTCCAAGCTGGCGCGATTACCGCACCGGCGCATATGCTTTATGACATTGTCCGCAAATTGCCCGATGGCGCGCAGGTGGAATTGGCGACAGATGAGACCGGTGGGCGGCTCAATCTGGTGGCCGGCAAATCGGCCTTTACCTTGCAAGCTTTGCCGCGCGAAGATTTTCCGGCTATGGCGCAAGATGAAATGCCGGTGGCTTTTGCCCTGCCCGTTGGTGATTTGCGCCGGTTGATTGAAAAAACCCGTTTTGCTATTTCGGTGGAAGAGACGCGTTATTACTTGAACGGCATTTATTTGCATGTTTTAGAGGACGGCGCCGCCAATTTGCTGCGCGCCGTAGCAACCGATGGGCATCGTTTGGCGCGCGTTGAAATGGCGCAACCGGTCGGTGCCGATAATATGCCGGCCGTCATCATTCCGCGAAAAACCGTTGGCGAAGTGCAAAAATTATTGGAAGAAGCCGAAGGCGAAGTATCGCTGCAAGTGTCTGACACGAAGATTAATTTCGCCTTTGCCGAGATTGTTCTGACCTCCAAGCTTATCGATGGCAAGTTTCCTGATTATACGCGCGTCATCCCGTCCGATAATGACAAGACGCTAAAGCTTGATGCCAAAAGTTTTGCGCAAAGCGTCGATCGCGTCTCGGCCATTTCCAGCGAGAAATCGCGCGCCGTCAAATTGGCGCTTGATAAAGACAGTCTGGCTTTGTCCGTGTCCAATCCCGATAGCGGTTCGGCCAATGATGAGCTGAGCGTGGCATATGCCGCCGATGCAATGGAAATCGGCTTTAATGCCCGCTATTTAATGGATATCACCGGCCAGTTGGATGGTGAGACGGCGACTTTTGAATTGGCCGATAGCGGTTCGCCGACTTTGGTGCGCGATGATGAAGATGCGCAAGCGCTTTATGTCCTCATGCCGATGCGGGTGTAATGGCGGAGGTCTCCGTCAGTCTCGAGCAGCCACAAGATTATGTGGCACCGGCGCGTGTTTCGGCCCCTCATATTGCTGCTTTGCGGCTGACACATTTTCGTTCGCATGAAAATCTGACGCTTGATTGTGCGCCGCGCGCCATGGTGCTCTTGGGCGCCAATGGCATTGGCAAAACCAATGTGCTGGAAGCTTTGTCCATGCTGGCGCCCGGGCGCGGATTGCGCGGTGCGGTGTTTGACGATATGCGCTTTGAGCGCCGTTTGGGTTGGACGGTGAACGCCGATATTGCGACTCTTGAAGGCGCGGTGCGGGCCGGTATTGGCTGGCGCGACGGGGCGCGTCGCGTGCGCATTGATGGGGTAGATGGCAAGATGGACGATATCGCCCTTATGCTGCCGCAACTATGGCTGACCCCGGCCATGGACCGCCTGTTTGCTGACGGTGCCGGCGGGCGGCGCAAATTTCTCGACCGTTTTGCCCAAAGCCTTGATGCCAGCCTAAGCAAAGCGTTGAGCGCCTACGAAAAAGCCATGCGCGAGCGCAATCGCCTCTTGCAGGATAATGGCGGCGCGCGCCATGGTTGGCTTGACGGTTTGGAAGAAGCCATGGCGCTTAATGGTGTGGCCATTGCGGCGGCGCGGCTGACCGCTTTGGACGCGCTCGCGGGTGGCTTGGCAGCGATTCCCGAAGCAGCTTTTCCCCGCGCTGAGATTGCCTTATCGGGCACATTGGAAGCGACTTTACGGCAACAATCGGCGCTTGAGGTAGAAGACTGGTTTCGCGCTCATTTGTGCGACACGCGCGCGCTTGATGGTGCGGCGGGGCGTTGTTTGGAAGGCCCGCATCGCAGCGATTTACAGGTTTATTATGCTGCCAAAAATATGCCCGCTGCCGATTGCTCCACCGGTGAGCAGAAGGCGCTTTTGGTCGGGTTGATTTTGGCGCAAGCCCATTGCGTGGCGACGCAGCGCAATGCCGTGCCGCTCTTGCTGCTCGACGAAGCGGCCGCTCATCTCGATGCAAAACGGCGCGCTGCTTTGGCGGAGATTTTACACGCTTTGGGTGGGCAAAGCTGGATTACCGGAACGGATGAACAATCTTTTGACGGCTTTGGGGCGGTGTTTGGAGATGATTTTGACGCCCTGCATATGGCGGCTCAATAGGAAATGTGCTGGCGGCGCTAGGCTGTCGGCGGGAGAATGACATGAGCGAAACACCGGAAAACAATGAGACGGGCGACCCGCAAGATGGCGATTATGGTGCTTCTTCCATTAAGGTTCTGAAGGGGCTGGAAGCGGTGCGCAAGCGCCCGGGCATGTATATTGGCGATACGGATGACGGCACCGGCCTGCACCATATGGTTTATGAGGTCGTCGACAATTCCATTGATGAGGCTCTGGCCGGTCATTGCGATGAGGTTTCGGTGCGCCTCAATGCCGATGGCTCGGTGACGGTGTCGGATAATGGCCGTGGCATTCCGACCGAAATGCACCCGGAAGAAGGCATTTCCGCCGCGCAAGTGATTATGACGCAATTGCACGCCGGGGGTAAGTTTGATTCCAATAGTTATAAAGTCTCGGGCGGCTTGCACGGGGTCGGTATTTCCGTCGTCAATGCACTGTCCGATTGGCTGCAACTGACCATTCGCCGCGATGGCAAATTGCACGAAATGCGCTTTGCGCATGGCGAGGCGGAAGCCGATTTGGCGGTCATTGGCGAGGCCGAGACGACCGGCACGGAAGTCACCTTTCACCCGTCTGACGCCACTTTCACCATGACTGAGTTCAGCTTTGATACGCTGGAGCACCGCTTGCGCGAATTGGCATTTTTGAACAGCGGTGTCGGGATCGTTTTGGAAGATATGCGCCATGCTGAGCCGCGCCGCGTTGAGTTGAGATTTGACGGCGGGCTGGAAGCCTTTGCTCGTTATCTTGACCGCAATAAAACAACCTTGATAGACACCCCCATCACGTTGCAATCGGAGGCTGATGATATTGGCGTTGAGCTGGCGCTGTGGTGGAATGACAGCTATCACGAGACGGTATTGTGCTTCACCAATAATATTCCCCAGCGCGATGGCGGCACGCATTTGGCTGGTTTTCGCGGCGCGCTGACCCGCACGGTCAATAATTATGCCAATCAATCGGGCATTGCCAAAAAGGAGAAAGTCTCATTGAGCGGCGATGATTGCCGCGAAGGGCTGACCGCAGTTCTGTCGGTCAAAGTGCCGGATCCGAAATTTTCCAGCCAAACCAAAGACAAGCTAGTGTCCTCGGAAGTGAGACCGATGGTCGAGAGCGTGGTCAATGATGTTTTAAATAATTGGTTTGAAGAGCACCCCAATGAAGCGAAAATCATCATTAATAAGGTGGTCGAAGCCGCCGCCGCCCGGGAAGCAGCGCGCAAAGCGCGTGAGCTTACCAGGCGCAAAGGCGCACTAGATGTCTCCAGCCTGCCCGGCAAGCTCGCCGATTGCCAAGAGCGTGATGCGTCTCGCGCGGAGCTGTTTTTGGTTGAGGGTGACAGTGCCGGTGGTTCGGCCAAACAGGCGCGCAATCGCGCCAATCAGGCGGTCTTGCCGTTGCGCGGTAAAATCTTGAATGTTGAGCGCGCACGCTTTGACAAAATGCTTTCTTCCAATGAGATTGGCACACTGATTACGGCGCTCGGCACGGGCATTGGCCGCGAGGATTTTGATGTCGAAAAATTGCGATATCACAAAATCATCATCATGACTGATGCCGATGTCGACGGGGCGCATATTCGCACTTTGCTGTTGACCTTTTTCTATCGCCAAATGCCGGAAATTATCGAGCGTGGCCATCTCTATATAGCGCAACCCCCGCTATATAAGATCCGACGCCAAAGCGCCGAAAGCTATTTGAAAGATGATGCTGCTCTAGAAGATTATCTGATCGACGCCGGGCTGGGCGAGGCGGCGCTGACTTTGGCGTCGGGCGAACAAAGGAGCGGCCCTGATTTGGCGGCATTGCTGACCCAAGCGCGGCTCATCAAATCCATATTATCCGCCCTGCCACCCAAATATCCGCAATTCATTATCGAGCAAACCGCCATTGCCGGGGCGCTGACGCCGGATATTTTGTCAAAATCGGAACTGGCCGAACAGAGCGCACAATATATTGCCGCGCGGTTAAACCGCATGGCCGATGAGGTGGAACGCGGTTGGCAAGGTCTGCCATCGGGCGATGGTGGGCTGACCTTCACCCGAGAATTGCGCGGTGTGCGTGAGGCCTTTAATATTGATGGACCGCTCATTGCCTCAAAAGATGCCCGCGCCCTTGATGAGCTGGCCCCTGCGCTGCAAACCGTCTATCTCGACCCCGCCAAGCTGACTATTAAAGACCGCGATATGGCGATAAATACACCTACCGAATTGCTTGCCGCCGTGCTCGATCAAGGGCGCAATGGCGTGGCTCTGCAACGCTATAAGGGTTTGGGTGAAATGAACCCTGAACAGCTTTGGCAGACCACTTTGGATAAGGATGCGCGCTCGCTTTTGCAGGTAAAAGTACAAGATGTCGCCGAAAGCAATGATTTGTTCGAGCAGCTAATGGGCGATGTAGTCGAACCGCGGCGCGAATTTATTCAGCAAAATGCGCTGGCTGTTGCCAATCTTGATATTTAGGGGCGCGCCCTATGAGTGAGGCCGACCCGCGGCACCGATTTCTGCCACGCTTTGCTTATTGGGGGCTGGTGGTCTTTCTATGGCTCGGCCTCGCCATTGGCGTATTGGTTTTCATCTATGCGTTGGATTTGCCTGATACGGATGATTTGTGGAAGGTCGGCAATCAGCCGGAGCTGAGCATTTATGCGCGGGATGACGGTTTGGTGGCACGGCGAGGGCGACGCGGCGGACGGCCCATGCGGTTTGACGATTTTCCCCCGCATTTGGTCGAAGCGGTCATCGCCATTGAAGATCGGCGTTTTTATGCCCATCACGGCCTCGACCCGCGCGGCCTGTTGCGCGCTATGGTCGTAAATATAAGACAGGGGCGCTTGGCGCAGGGCGGCTCAACCCTGACCCAGCAATTGGCGAAAAATGTTTTCCTGACGCCGGAGCGCAGTTTCAAGCGCAAAGTGCAGGAATTGCTGCTTGCTTTTTGGCTCGAGACGCATTTTTCCAAAAACGATATTTTGGCGCTTTATCTCAATCGCGTCTATTTCGGAAGCGGCGCTTATGGCGTGCAAGCGGCGGCCGAGACTTACTTTAATCGGCCGGTGCAAAATCTCACCCGTATTGAGGCGGCGATGCTGGCCGGTCTGTTGAAAGCACCGTCGCGCTATGCACCGACGCGCGACCCGGCGGCGGCGGGGCGGCGCGCCCGCATGGTCATCGCCGCCATGCAGGATGCCGGCTTCATCAGTGCCGAAGAAGCGCGTGAGATGGCGGGGCAAAATATCATCATCACCAATCGTTCGACCGATGGGGCGCATTATGCGGTCGATTGGACGCTGGACCAATTGCCTGATTTTGTCGGCCGACCGCGTGCTGATTTGGATGTCATGACGACACTTGACCGCGCCATGCAATTGGCCGCCGAGCGCGCAATTAATCGCGTTTTGGTAGCGCAGGGCGCAGCGCGCCAAGTCGAACAAGCCGCCATGGTGGTGATGACGCCCGATGGGGCGATACGCGCCATGGTGGGCGGCCGCGCCTATGGCAAAAGCCAGTTCAATCGAGCCGTGCAGGCACGTCGCCAACCGGGTTCGGCCTTTAAGCCGGTGGCTTATCTCGCCGCTTTGGAAAACGGGTTGCTTGAGGGCGACCGCTATGAAGATGCGCCTTTAACAATCAATGGCTGGTCGCCGAAAAATTATGACGGGCGTCATCGGGGCTCAGTGACGGCGGGCGAAGCTCTGGCCCATTCGCTGAATACGGTGGCGGTCCAAATCAGCGAGCAAACCGGGCGCGATAAGGTCATTGATATGGCGCGCCGCTTGGGTTTGAGCGGACGCTTGGGCGCTCATCCCTCATTGGCACTCGGCGCATTTGAAGTCAGCCTGCTGCAATTGACCGCGGCTTATGCGCATTTTGCCAATGGCGGTCGGCAGGTCGTGCCGCATATTATCCAAGCCGTCATCAGCGCCTCCGGGCAGACCCTATATGAGCGCTTGGCCCTGACCGCGTTGCCGGTGGTCGATGAACATCATATTGGCGCGCTCAATCAAATGCTGCGTGCCGCTATTACCATTGGCACGGGGCGTGCAGCGCGGCTTGACGGGGTGGAATTGGCGGGCAAAACCGGCACTTCGCAAAATTGGCGTGATGCTTGGTTTATCGGCTATTCGGGCGCTTTGGTGGTTGGCGTCTGGGTTGGCAATGATGACGGCGCAGCAATGAATAGGGTCACCGGTGGCGGTTTACCGGCACAAATTTTTGCGGACTTTATGGAAGAACAAAAACAATTGGCCGCTTCGGTCGCCCTGCCCGATGCGACTTTGCCGCAAGGCGGCGGCATAGGCGGATTGCTGCGTCGCCTGTTCGGCGATTAGCGTTTTCGTGCCAGCGCTTGGGATAAATTTTCTGCCAATTGGTCGGGCGTCATCGCATGGTCAAAATGCGCCAAATAGTGATTGTTTTCATCCATCAGATAAAAAAAGCTCGAATGGTCGACATTATAATTGCCGTTTTCATCTTCTTGCAAGCTGCGTGCTGCGTAAATTTTATAAATGCGTTTGACGGCGTCAATGTCCGCCGTGCTGCCGGTCAGCCCGCTCAGGCGCGGGTGAAAATAGGTTAAATAATCGCGCAAAACGGGCGGCGTATCGCGCGCCGGATCGACCGAAATAAATATCGGCTGCAGGCGCTCATAGGCAGCCGCATCCAAGGCCTGTAATTTGTCCAAAGCACCGCCCATAATATCCAGCGCTGTCGGGCACACATCGGGGCAATAGGTAAAGCCGAAATAGATTAGCATGGGACGACCGGCAAAATCGGCTTGGCTGCGCCGCATGCCGTTTTGATCGGTCAGGCTAAAGGCGCCGCCAATGCTGGTGCTGAGGCGGGTTTCAGCATTTTGGCGCATATCTGTTGTGCCGACGCTCTGCAATTCGAAAATCAGCAAAAGCAAAATACCGGCAATGCCAAGGGCGGCCAGGGTCTGGCTGATTTTGACTTTGCGGCTCATGGGCGACCTTTCATGCTGATTGCGCTCATTCAAATAGGCGCATCGGGCGGTTGCCGTTTCGCGCCAGGCGTTTATATCTTGAGCCAAAGGGGTATGCAATGAGCAACACACAGGCGATCAATTTTGACTCTGGCTTGGCCGATATGGGCGGTGGTGCGGCACCTGCCGTGCGGCTGCGGGTGCAGACCGCCTTGCGCTGGATGGCCATTATCGGCCAATCCGCCGCCGTGGCCTTGGTTTATTGGGGTTTCGGTTTTGATTTGCCGTTAGCGCCGGCGCTCGGCGTTATCGGTCTGGCCGTGGCGCTCAATGTCGCTTTGCAGATAATATTGCCGCGCAATCACATGCTGACCGAGCAGCAAACCGCATGGTTTCTGGCCTATGATATAGGCCAACTCGGCTTGTTACTGTTTTTGACCGGCGGCTTGCTCAACCCGTTTTCGTTGCTCTTGTTGGCTCCGGTGACTATTTCCGCAAGCCTTTTAAACGCCCGCACGACCGCCCTTTTGGTTTTGTTTGCCGGTGTGCTGGCCTCGGCTTTGGCGTTTTTTCACGCCCCTTTGCCCTGGCTCGGCGTCACACCGCAAATCCCTGAATTATTGCGTATCGGCATGTGGGTGGCGCTGCTTTTAGCAATGGTGTTCATTCCGACCTATGTTTACGGGGTAAGTCGCGAAGGGCGGCGCATGTCGGACGCTTTGACTGCGACCCGATCGGTTTTGGCCCGCGAACAAAGGCTTTCGGCGCTGGACGGTTTGGCGGCAGCGGCGGCGCATCAGCTGGGCACGCCTTTGGGCACGATTGTCCTGGTCTCGGGCGAATTGGCAGGACGCGATGATTTGCCCGAAGATTTGCGCGAAGATTTGGCGTTGATGCGCGAGGAAGCGCTGCGCTGTCGCAATATTTTGACCGATTTGGTGAACGAAGAAAGCGACCCTGTTGTGGCGCAAACCAGTTTACGCGGGCTTATGGAAGAGGCGGTTTTGGAAGCCGGACTGCACAATAAGGAGATTATCATCTCATGTCGTCCCAATGGGCTTTTGGCGACCGGCGAACCGCAGCTATTGCGGCAGCCCGAGCTGATTTACGGGCTCGGCAATTTGATTGAAAACGCGGCCGAATTTGCCGCGCAAAGCGTCTATATCAGTGCCACTTATTCGGTCCAGCAAGTGGTTTTGGAAGTGGCCGATGACGGGCCCGGCTTTGCCTCCGATATTCTCACCCATTTGGGTGAGCCCTACACGTCATCGCGTAGTTCGCGCGACAGTCAGAAAAATGATGAATTTGGGCTCGGTCTCGGCTTTTTCATTGCCCGCACGCTATTGCAAAGAAGCGGGGCCAAGGTGTCGGCGCGAAATTTGAAAACGACAGAGCTGATTGACGGAGCCATGCCGGGCGGCGCCTGCGTGCGCATTGAATGGCCGCGCGGGCGGCTTGAGGCGGCAGCTTTTGGCGGTTGAAAAACATTTTGCCCACCCTATATCACAGGAAGATAGGATATTTGACATGACCCAGGCACAGCAGGCCACGCAGGAGCGTGATAATAGCTTTC
>MDTG01049874.1_pt1 | contig 20892 bp, 19 predicted proteins | sample 811421 | NCBI WGS metagenome assembly MDTG01 (sample SAMN05326645, study PRJNA326480) | marine metagenome | isolation source: seawater | place: Pacific Ocean: South East | collected 2011
GATTAAAGAATTTTTTTTTTTTAAATACATCTAATAAAATTTTAATGAAGAATTTTATGTTCATAAACAGAAAAATTTAATTCAGGATAATTCTCAACTAAAAAACTTGCCAACTTATTATAATTGTTTGTATCTGAAAAATTTATTTTTAGTATTAAATTTGCTGAATTATCATTGTTTTTTTCAAATTTAATTATATCTAAGTTTAAGGAAATAGTTTTTAAAAAATTTAAAATATTAGTTTGGTCATTTGATAATTTTTTAAAGTCTTTTGAAGTAATTACTAGATTAAAGTCTGAGATTAGATTATCTTTTTTATCTCCAGCAATGAACCATATAACTAATGATATTAAGATAAAAACTAAAAGTGTAGCTGTAATCTGAAGTGCTCCATATCCAATACCTATTGCAATACTTAAAAATATATAAACTAAATCTTCAGGTTCTTTAATTGGAGTTCTAAATCTAACTATTGATAAGGCTCCTACTAATCCCAGAGATAAAGCTAACGATGATTTAACAATAAGAATTACTAAAAATGTTATCAAACTCAATACAGGTAATAGTCTTCCAAAAGCTGATATTGACGTCAATGAATTAGTTTTCTTTTCGTATAAATATTTTATCATCAAGGATGAAGCAAAGCATAAAATAAATGCTACAATGATGCTTAGATATTGTGTCTCGCTAGACATTTGCATCACTCTTAACTCATTACTTATGTTTTCCATGTAAATTGATTATATTCAAATATTGTTAATGTCAAAAATATATTTTAAATAATAGCAAAAAAAACACTCATTTAAGATTTAAAAACTTGTTTTTATGATTTAATGATTTTCTTAATCCTTTGAATTATATCTTTAGCTTTGGGTGGAATATTATCAACTTTTTTGTGATGTCCAGCCGTTCTATCTTTTAAACCTAAATAGTAAAAACTTAAATTTTTTGTATTTTGGTTTATTTTACTTGATAGAATACTCATTAAACCATCTTTAAAATCATTATCCATCATAAGAATTCCATGTTTAGATGAATTTAAATATTTGTAATCTTTTTTTGATAAATTAAATGGTTTTAATTTCCACAAATGTATAATTCCAACTTTTATTTTGCTTTTATAAAAGTATTTCTCTACCTCACGCATCTCAAATCTCGTGACTGATATTGGCATTAAAATTATATCAGGATTTTTTTTGTAATTGTTTTTTAAGTTAAAATTTAAATTATAACTTTTTCTGTGTTCTGAAATGTAATAAACATCATCATCTTTTAAAAAGTTTTTATATGTTTTTTTATACTCAAAAGATGTCATTGGACTAAAAATTTTTATTCCTGGCATTTTATAAAATAATGATATTTGACTTGACCCTGCTACCGGACCAATTGAACCTTCTAAGGATATACCTCTTATAAAAATTGGACATGGACGCCTCCAAATCTCTTTGGATTTGCAAGCATAATTAACAATAAAAATACAATTGAACCAGTTATAACCTTGATATCTAATAATATAAATTGGGCGTCGTCCATGTAAAGCAGAACCTGTAACTATTCCTCCTCCAGCAACATCAGCCATTGGCAGTTCAATAACTCCATCTTTTTCATATATCTTAGGTAGAGTGTTATCTACCCACCCAACACTAGTTAGGTTCTGTCCAAAAACAAAACTTTTAAACTTCTTAATATGTTTTAATGTTAGACTTTTTATAGTTTCTCTAAGTTCATTTGCCATAATTTATTAATTTTTTTAAATGTTTGTTTATAAATTTTATTAGCAGTCACTCCCAATTTTTTTTCTTCACTTTTAAGTCTATCAAATATGTTGTCTTTATCTATTCCTGCTCCAGAGTGCCAATATAATCTGTTAGTTCTGACATTTATAAGTCTAGGTTCCTTAAATTTATAATCTTTCATCAAATCGTATATTTTATTTGGGTCGTCTTTTGTATCATATGATTTAATCTTAAAAGCATTAGCCAAATCTTTTGCTTTCCAATCTCGACGATCACTTTTTTTTGTAAGAACAGCAAAATCGTTATCTTCAATTACAAAAAGAATTGGTAAATTTTTTTTGGCTACCCAACTTAAAGAAGCTAATACATAATCCTCTTCAAGTGCTGCATCCCCCAAAAATATTACTGTTGGTTTTTTTGAAGCCAAACAAGATCCAACACCAATTGGGGCATTACTGCCCATAAAACCATCGTGTCCATACATTCCAATGTCTTTCGAATGGATTGATAAAGATCCTCCCATACCATAAGTACAACCGTCTTCAAAACCAAGCATTTCTCTGATTAAAAGTTCTAAATTTCCACCAAAAGATATGTAAACAGAATGGCCTCTGTGCTGTCCAAACAAATGTGGCTTAATACCATTTATTCTACAAATACCCGCAATTGATGCAGCGACGTATTCTTGGCCAGATGATAAATATACTGGGAAGTTAATAATTTTTTTTTTAATTAAATCAAATACATTTTGATCAAATGCCCTTGATTGTACAGCTTTTTTAAAAACGTAGGATCTAAAATTATCTTTTTTAATTTTCTTGTTCAATTATTTTCCTTTTCAATTTTATTTTAGTTGTATTTACAATATTTTTTACAGCAACATCACCAAATTTTTGTTTTATTAAATTAAGGTAGCTTTGATTTGAATGGTATCTTCCCCATGCATAATCACGGAACTTTAAAATTTCATCAGCCCTCAATTTTTTTGATGGTAAATTAAGCGTTTCATAAGAATGTTGACTATAACCTGAATAGCTTTGAGGAAGTGGAATATTTTTTAATTTAGCATCAAGATACAGTGGACTTCCTGGATAAGCCATAGCAGAGTAAAAGTTTGCCATCTCTGAGTTTGTTTCTAATGCGAAATCTAAAGTAAATTTCATACTTTCCATTGTCTCTTCGGGTAGTCCAAAAATATAATTTGCCGCTACATTTATCCCACTTTCTTGTATCATTTTTACAAAATCAATTATTTTTACTTCTCTAAATGCGTCCTTGTGCACCTCTTTTCTGATTATACTACTAGGATTTTCTATACCAAGTCCCAACCAATTTACTCCAGCTTTTTTTAATATATCTAAATATTCTGGTTTACATGTATCAATTCTTGAATATGCCCAAATATTAAAATTGTACCCTCTTTCAATAATCATTTTGCAAATCTTTTGAAAATGATTTGGATTTAATACAAATAATTCATCTGCTATTTTTATATTTTTAACACCTTGCTCTGCAAAATAATCAAATTGTTTTATTATAAACTCAGGTGTCCACCATCTAAATAAGTTTGAGTCTTGTGAAGAAATATTTGTATCGTTATTAGTTCTATTGATAATATTTATCATACAAAAAGAACATTTATAAGGACAACCTAAGCTAGTATATAATGCTGCAAATGGTTCTTTGACAGTGTTGTTAGACCAAGAGTGCCATCCAGCTGTTCTATATTTTTTTAGGCTAGGTAAGGATTTCCAAGAAACACCTGGCAAAGTTATTTCCAGTTCTTTCTTTGGGACTATTTTTTCTGGTGGATTTTTTTCTATTTTACCTTCAGAATTTCTAAAAAAAATTCCGTTTACATTTTTTAAATTTTGGTTGTCTAATTTTTCAATTTTTAAAATATTAAGAATTGAAAACACACCTTCATTACATGCTACTATGTCTATAGAGTGTTCCTGTTCCAAGGTTTCATATGGTAATGCTGCAACATGTCCTCCAACAAACAAAATTTTTATTTTTGGAGAATATTTTTTAAGAAGATTTGATACTTTGACAGCACCCTCCATGTTTTGAGAAGATGCAGAAGGCTGTTGCCCATAAACTACAAAACATGCTATTTTTGGATCTAATTCACTTATAGTTTTAGCACTTTCCTCATAATCATATCTTAAAACTTCACAATCTATTATTTCACTTTTATAGCCTTTATTTAAACATGCATTATTTAACATCCCAGCCCAAATTGGCGGCTCAATGGCAGAATGGTCTTTGCTTAAATCTTGATATATTTTTTTTGAAGCGTTTGGGTGAATAAATAAAATGTCTATTTTCATATTTGAAATTAATAATCTTTGAATGCATCAAAAATTTGTTGCATATTATCTGTCATAACTTCTACTAAAATTGGACCTTTATATTTTGTAATTTCAATTAGATTTATTTTTGTGTCTTTATAGTTGGTGATTTTAAAGTAATTTAAATCAAAGGCATTTGCAATTCTTTTAAAGTTTAACGTCCCATCACCTGTATCAACAGGATTGTCCACTCTTCTTCCTTTGAAAAATGTATCAGCCCAATTATGCATTGAGACATATCCACCGTTATTTATCACAAATAACTTAATATTTAAATTGTAATGTGAAATTGTTTTTAATTCTTGGATATTAAGTTCTAGTGAGCCATCACCAGTTATTGCTAAAATTTCTTTTTTAGGTTCCGCAATCGCAGCGCCAATTGCCAAAGGTACTGATAATCCCATAGCTGCATTTGTTATTGATGCCACCTCTTTTTGACCATTTTGAAACTTCCAAACTTGCCCACCAATATAATAATTTGAACCAGCATCTGTAATTAATATATGTTTTGATTTAGAAAAGTTCCCAAGGACGTCCATAAAATAATATAAATCTATAGGATTTTTTTTTTTAATAATATTATTAATATCTAAAACTCTTTTCAAATTATTACAATAATTCAACCAATTATTAAATTTCTTAATTTTTTTGTATTTACCTAAAAATGAGACCAAACTTGGCAAAAAATATTTTAAATCCTCATTGATCCTAAGATCGATATTTATTCCCTTTTTATTCAATTCATCTTTTGATACATCTACAGAAATAACTTTCGCGTTTTTAAAAACTTCAAATTCATGACCTACTAATTGAGGAGAGAATCTACAACCAAATCCTAAAACTAAATCACTCTCAGTCATTATTTTTTTACAATATCGTGATCCTTTTATTCCCGCCAAACCCATTATTAAATCTTGGTCATGCCTATCTAAATCTTGAGAAGCTCTTGAAAAAAAAATTGGTATATTTTTTTCTTTTGAAAATTTTTTCACATATTTATAAGTTTTGCTTGATTTTACACCACCACCACAAATAATTATAGGTCTCTTTTTTGTTTTCAAAAAAGAAAATATTCTTTCTATTTTTTTGGTAAAGTTAATCTTTTTATATTTTATTTTTTTATAACCTCTTAACTTTTTTAAATTTATTTTTGCTTTCTGAATATTTAAGGGTATATCTATCCATACTGGTCCAGGCCTTTTATCTTGTGCAATAAAAAAAGCTTTTTCTAATATATATTTTATGTCGTTGGGATTTTTAATTATCTCAGCATATTTTGTTAACGGTTTTATAATAGGAATAATATTTATTTCAGCTGTACCAAAAGTCCTAATTTCTTTTAATCTTGTATTATAGGTAGTTTGTTTTAAATCAACTTGACCAGATATTACTAAAATAGGTGCTGAGTCCACAAATGCTTCTGCTAAACCTGGTATAGCGTTTGTTGCACCTGGTCCTGCAGTTACACACGCAACTCCTAAGCCCCCCTTTATTCTCGCATAAGCTTCTGCCATAATAGGTGCAGTTGCTTCATTTCTTGTCGCATAATATTTAATTCCAGATTTTTTAATTGCATCATTTAAATACATAGCCCCGTAGCCAGTAAGCATAAAAATATTTTTTATAGAATTTTTTTTTAAAAAATAAGAGATATATTCTGCAACAGTCATTAAATTGTTTTTGTAATTTAAACTATTTATTTGTATATCAGAATATAAAATATCTAAAATCAAAAAATGTTAATTAATAGAACGCCGTATAGAATATCTTTTTTTGGTGGAGGCACTGATTATCCTGCATGGTATAAAAAATATGGTGGCGAAGTAATTTCAACTACGATTGATAAATATATTTATTTAACATGTAGATATTTACCAAAATTTTTTGATCATAAATATCGTATAGTATACTCAAAGATTGAACTTGCTAAGAAAGTAAATGAGATTGATCATATTGTTGTAAGAAAGTTAATAAAATATAAAAATTTTAAAGAAGGTTTCGAGCTGCATTATGATGGAGATTTACCAGCTCAAAGTGGTATGGGCTCGAGCTCGTCTTTCATTGTTGGTTGTATTAATATCTTATTGCAGATGCAAGAAATAAAACTATCTAAAAAAAAATTAGCTGATGAAAGTCTAAATTTTGAACAAAACATTTTAAAAGAAGTTGTGGGATCACAAGATCAAATCGCAGCTTCTTATGGTGGATTTAATTCTATAAAATTTAACAAGGACGGTTCCTATACTATAAAAGAATTGAATATCGGAAAAAAAAATGAAAAAAAATTGAATAAAAGGTTAATTCTATTATTTACTGGTAATCAAAGAAGAGCCAATGATATTGTGAAAACTTACGTAAATAAACTTACTATACAAAAAAAAAATCAAATGAGAGATATCCAAAATTATGTATCTAAAGCTAAAAAATATTTGAGAAATGGTCTATTAGATGACTTTGGTGATTTGTTAAATGAAAGCTGGCATAAAAAGAAAGAATTAAGCAAAAATATATCATCGAATTTGATTGATGATTTGTATGTTAAAGCGATGAAGAGCGGTTCAATCGGTGGAAAATTATTAGGTGCAGGAGGTGGAGGTTTTTTTTTATTTTACGTTCCTGAAACAAAAATATTAGATTTTAAAAAGTCTTTTAAACAATATCCATTAATATCGTTCAATTTTGAAAATGAGGGTTCAAAAATAATCTTTAATAGCAAATTAAAAAATGACTGAACTTACAGTTATTTTGCCAACAAAAAATTCTGAAAAAAATATCAAAACTTTTTTGAATTCTTTGGATGAGCAAACTTTCAAAGATTTTTACTTATTTGTTGCAGATGGATCATCTAAAGATGATACATTAAAAATTTTAAAAAAATTTAATTTTAATTTAAGTATAATTTCAGAAAATGATTTAAGTGCTGAAGATGGCATAAATAAATGTTTAAAAAAAGTTAACACTAAATATTTTTGTTTGTGTAATTCAGATGATAAGCTGGGAGAAAAAAATTATTTATCAACTCTAATTTTAGAATTGAGACGAGGCGCTGATATTGCTTTTCCAAATTTTGGTTCAATAAGAAATAATAAGAGTAAAATTGTAAATCAAACTAATGATTTTAGAAGTTTGTTATATCATAATACTTCACCTGATATTGGGTGGATGGCCAGAACATCTGTATTAAAAGAGGGTGTTTTTTCAGAAAATTATAAATTAGCAACTGCTTATCTTTTCTTATTAAAATTATATAAAAAAGGTTATATTTTTAAAAGAAATACAAAAGTACATTATTATTTTAGAATTGGAGGCAATTCTTACAAAAATGGAATATTGGCTTATATAGAACAAAAAGACATTTGTTTACAGTTTGGAGCTAACAAGTTTTTAGTTTATATAATTTTATTAAATAATTTATTTAAATTTATAATTAAGCATAAACTACTTAAATTTTGGCATAAAATATAATGAGTAAATTTTCACATCCATTAATGGAAAATAATATTAATCAATCCGATGTAAACACAGTAATTAAATTTTTAAAAAACAATAAAAAAAAAATTTTTACACAATCAAGCGAAGTTAATAAGTTTGAAAAGTTATGGTCTAAATGGTTAAAGACTAAGTACAGTGTTTTTGTAAATTCAGGATCATCAGCAAATCTTTTAACATTGCAAATTGTAGAAATATTATATGGAGGTGGTGAAATAATTGTACCTCCTTTAACATGGATTTCTGATGTAGCATCAGTGATACAAAATAAATTCAAGCCAATATTCGTTGATATAAACCCAAAAAATTTATGTATGGATGAAGATGAAATTTTTAGAAAAATAAATAGTAAAACAGTTGCAGTATTTATGACCCATGTTCAAGGCTTTAATGGATTTAGTAATAAATTAATTAAATTTTTGAAAAAAAAAAAATAATATTATTAGAGGATGTGTGCGAGTCTCATGGCGCTACTTTCAATAATAAAAAACTTGGAACATTTGGTTTAATTTCTAATTTTTCATTTTACTATGCACATCATATGTCCACAATAGAAGGTGGAATGATTTGCACAAATAATAAAAAAGTTTATGAAATTGCGAAAATGCTTAGGTCACATGGAATGCTTAGAGAAAGTGGAAATAAAAACTTCGAAAAAATGCTTCAAAAAAAGTATAAATTTTTATCCCCAAAATTTATTTTCTTGTACCCAGCCTATAATGTAAGAAATACAGAAATATCTGCTGTAATTGGAATTAATCAATTAAAACGTCTGGATAAAAATAACAAATTAAGAACAAAAAATCTAAAGATATTTTTGGATAATATTAATCAAAATTTTTATAGGACAGACTTTGAATTAGAGGGAAGCTCTAATTACGCATTTCCACTTGTTTTAAAAAAAGCCAATTTTAAAAACAGAAACTTATTAGAAACTATAATGAAAAAAAATAGAATTGAATTTAGAAGAGGGAATGCTGGAGGAGGAAATCAACTAAGACAACCTTATCTAAAAGATTATTTAAAAAATATAAATTTAAATAATTTCAAAGAAGTTGATCATATACACTTTTTTGGATATTACATAGGTAATTATCCATCATTAAAAGAAATCAAAATAAAAAAAATTTGCAATATACTCAATAACATAAAATATGAGTAGAATATTTAAAAGATGTTTGATTACTGGAATAACAGGTTCTGGGGGAAGTTATTTAGCTGAGTATATTTTAAAAACTTCAAGAAAAACTAAAATATTTGGCTTTTATAGGTCAATTGGTTATAAAAAATTATTAGAAAAAAAAAACAATAATAAGATAAAGTTTTATAAAGTTAATTTAGCAAATTATAAAAAATTAAAAAAAAAAATTGAAATAGTTAAACCTGACGTTATTTTTCATTTAGCCTCTAATGCAGATGTAAGAGGTTCATTTGACTTTCCAATCGATCATGCAAAAAATAATAATATTATAACTGTCAATTTATTAGAGGCTGTAAGAAGATCCAATTTCAATCCAGTTATAATGATTTGTAGCACTTCAGAGGTTTATGGAAAAGTACCAAAAAATAAAATGCCTATAACAGAGGAACATAAAATTGCTCCTATTAATCCTTATGCAGTAACTAAGGTTTATCAAGATTTAATCTCTCAAGTTTATCAAAAATCATTTAATTTAAAAATAATTATCACAAGAATGTTTTCTTATACTAATGCTAGAAGAAAAAATCTTTTTCAAACATCTTTTGCAAATCAAATTGCCCTTCTAGAGAAAGGTAAAATAAAATATCTAAAACATGGCAATTTAAAAAGTGTGAGAACATTTGTTGATATTGATGATGCCATGTCTGCTTATTGGCTTGCTGCAACTAAAGGTAAAATAGGAGAAATTTATAACATTGGAGGTGACAATATTATTTCAGTAAAAGAATTCCTTTATAAATTAAAAAAATTAGCAAAAGTAAAAGTCTTTACTAAATTAGATAAATCATTATTAAGACCCCAAGATTTAAATTTACAAATTGCAAGTTCTAAAAAATTTGTTTCCCATACTGGCTGGAGAAGAGAAGTTAATTTTGAGCAATCTGTTAAAAAATTGTTAAATGAATGTAGATTAAGATATCGATGAAAAATAAAAGAATTTTAATAACTGGTGCAGCTGGGTATCTAGGATCTATGCTTGCTACAAGATTAGTAAGCATGAATTATAAAGTAACAGCTGTAGATATTTTAAAATATGATAAAAATTCTTTATCTCATTTATTTAACAAGAAAAATTTCAAATTTTTAAATGAAGATATAAGAAAAATAGAGTGTGTTAAAAAAATAGTGAAAAACCAAAATATAATTTTTCCGCTTGCTGCGTTGGTCGGTGCACCGTTATGTGAAAAATTTAAAAAAAATGCAATTGATACAAACCTAAATTCAATTAAATTATTAATTAAAAATTTAAGCCCTAGGCAAAAATTAATTTATCCAACATCAAATTCAGGATATGGCGTTGGAGAAAAGGGTAAATATTGTGATGAAAATTCACCTCTCAACCCAATTTCATTATATGGAAATACAAAAGCAGAAGCAGAAAAAATAGTTTTACAATTTAAGAATTCTGTTTGTTTTAGGCTGGCTACTGTCTTCGGATATTCATACAGGATGAGGACAGATTTATTAGTAAATAATTTTGTTGAAAGAGCTGTTAAAAAAAAAAAGCTTAATTTATTTGAGCCACATTTTAGAAGAAATTATATACATATCAATGATGTTGTGTCTGCATTTATCTTTGCAATTAATAATTTTGATAGGTTAAAAGGAGAAACGTATAATATTGGTTTATCCAATGCCAACCTAACAAAATTTGCTCTTGCAAAAAAAATTAAAAAAAAAATTAAAGATTTAAAAATTACAATTATAAAAAATAAGTTTGATCCAGATAAAAGAGATTATTATGTTAGTAATAAAAAAATTGAGAAAGCAGGTTTCAAACCAGAAGTTAGTATTGAAGAAGGAATAGATGAACTAACTCAACTGTTTACGTATACAGATATAAAATTTAAAAATAACTATTAGTTAAATCTTTTATTAATTCGATTTACCTGTTTTAAAATATCATTTTCAACATACTCGAAGTAGATTTTGCTTTTTTTGGCAGCAATTCTGTCTGTTTCTTGATCCCCAATCATATAACTTCTTTTTGGTTCAATGCCCCATTTTTTAAATATTTTTTTTATCATCAAATTTCCAGGTTTACGAAAACCTGATTTTTTTTTATACTTTTTAATCTTACCATTCTCATGATATGGACAATATTGAACATCATTTATAAAAATATTTTTTTTTGCAAGAACTTTTTTAATGTATCTACTTAGTTTAAAAAAATCATTTTCAGTAAAGTAGCCTCTTGCTATCCCAGCCTGATTGGTGACTACAAAAATATTAATATTTTTTTTATTTAAAATTTTAAATGTCTTAATTACATTCTTTCTAAATTTAAAATCATCAATATTAAAAACGTATTTTCTATCAATATTTATAACTCCATCTCTATCAAGAAATATTGATATATTTTTTTGAAATTTGCTAAGGAAGTATTTTGCTTTTTTTAAACTTGAATAACTTCCAATATCCAATAATTTATCACTAGTAATTAATCCGTTAATTAAATTTCTGTTAATTAATTCTGGCATTACTTTATTTTCTAAGGAGATTCTTTCTAATTTAAGATATTTAAATATTTTTTTATTTAAATAGTAGACACCTGCGTTCATAAACGAACCGGCAAAATTTACAACTCCTTTTTTGTCGATATTTAGTTTCGCTAATTTATTATTTGACTTATTATTTGAATTTGAAACTAAAAGCATTCTTCCTATTTGATTATTTTTTAATTTTTTTTTAATAAATTTAGTAAAATTATAGTTAATAAAACTATCTCCATTTATTAATATAAAATTATCATTTACAATATTTTTTATTTGAAATAAAGCTCCTCCAGTATCAAGCTTTTCTTTTTCTCTTAAACATTTTATTGGAATAAAATTAGACATTTCTCCATCAAATTTATTAAATTGTTCTCCCTTGTATCCAGTTAATATATAAATATTTTTAAAATTAAATTTTGAATAAAAGTTTATTAAATATTGTAAAAAATGAATTCCATTAATTTTTATTAATGGCTTTGGAATTTTGTTTGTTAAGTTAGAAATTCTTTTACCTCTTCCACCTGCAAGAATTACCAAGTCTAGACCTTTTCTTTTGCTCATTTAAATTTTATTAAATTATTATTTTAAATTTTATTAATTAATATAGATTAATATAATATTAAAAAGTTTAGACTAATCCATTAATTTATTATAAATGCATAAAATAGATATTCATTTAGACAAATTTGGTTTTCCTAAAAAGCCAACACAAAACTATAAAATTTCGATATTAAAAGAAAAAAAAATATTCTTTTTTTCGAAATTTTTTAGGAAGTTTGATTTATGCATGAAGTTACCATCATACGATTTAATTAAAAATTATTATGGTGATAGTCATCTTGACAACTTTTATTATAATAAAATTAAAAGTCTAAATTTCAATAAAATTTTTTTAATTAAAATAAATTTAAAGCTTATTGCGATGTTTAGCTTTGTTTTTTTTAAAAAAGAAAATATCAGATTAAGAGATGGCGATATTTTGTTGTTTGGTCCATTCTCTCATAGCTATCACCATGCTATATATGAATATTTTTTAAGACTTACATACTTAAAAAGTTTAGGTTTTAGGAACATTATTTGGTTACCCTATAATTTAAAATTAATTTTAAAATCTAATTTTTATCGAAAACTATTTAAAAATTTGAATTTCAATTTTTACGATACAAATAATAATAACGTTTTTGAAAACTGTAGTTATTTAACCCATGTAAATACTAGATGGTATATAAAAAATAATAAAAAATTAATATCAAATGAGTTTTCTTACTTATTAAAAAATTTTAGAAAAAATATTTTTCAAACACACCCGTATATTAAAAATAACAAATACAAATTTATTATAGTATCAAGATCTAATTTTAGTCGAAAACTTATTAATGAAAATGAATTATATAAAAAACTTAAAAAGTATAACTTTAATATTGTTAATCTGGAAAACTATTCTTACCAAGAACAAATTAATATTGCTAGAAATTGTAAAATAATGATAGGTTATCATGGAGGCGGTTTAACAAATACTATTTTTATGAAACCAAAATCAAGCTTTATAGAAATTTTTAACCGTTATTACAAAAACCCATGTTACAAAAATTCGTCTAAGATAATCAAATTACGATATAAAAGTTTTGAGTGCGAAAAAAGTTATAAAAATTTAGATGGTATATGCAATATCAGTCAACTTGAAAAATATATTCAAAAAATAATATGAGAATATGTTTTATTTCAGAGTATTTCTCCCCAGATTATGGAGGTCAGTATACTGCTGTCAAGAGTGTAGTTGATATATGCAAGTTAAAAAAAATAAATTACTGTATTATTCATAAAAAAAGTAAAAAATATTTAAATAAAAAAACATTAGAATTAACTTTAAAAAAAAGCGATATAGTACATATTTTTGGAGGTTGGACTCTCTTTTATATTAAAGTAAGCATGCTGGCATATAAATTAAAAAAAAAAATAATAGTTCATCCAATGGGTTTTTATGAATCATATTCATTAGCTCAAAAAAGATTTAAAAAATTTGTAGCCTGGAATTTATACCAAAACAACTTACTACAAAAAGCGGATTTAATCCATTGTGCTTCAGTAAATGAGGAGAGAAGTCTAAAATCGCTAAATAATAAATTTAAAACTTCAGTAATACCATTTGGTATAGATAACAAATTTATAAAAAAAAAAATTAAGAAAAAATTAAGGAAGAAATGTCTTTTTTTCTCCAGACTCCACAAAAAAAAAGGTTTGGATATACTTCTAAATGCATGGAAATCTTTAGATAACCATGAATGGAAGTTAGATATTATGGGCTATGGCAATTCCTCACCTTACAAAAAAATGATAAAAGAAAATAAAGATTTAGATATTAAATTTTTAAAGCCAATTGCACACTCCTCAAAAAAATTTAAATTATTTGAAAAATATGATTTATTAGTTCTTCCAAGTTCAAACGAAAACTTTGGTATTGTTGTGTTAGAGTCTTTAGCTCGAGCGACACCAGTTTTAACCACTAATGAAACACCATGGTCTATTATTCAAGATAAAAATGCTGGATGGATTATTAATAATTCTTTTGAGGAATTAAAACTAGTATTAAATCAAATATTCACAATTACTGAAAAAGAATTGACTTTAAAAAAAAAAAATACGATCAAGATTGCCAAATTATTTTCTCAAGAAAAATTATCGAATAAATATTATTCTATTTACAAGGGATTAGCTAACTAGTTTCAATTAAACAAAAAAATAATTGTACATCTAATTTTGTTTATTATAATAATCAATTTTTAACTATATTTGCATATTAAAAAATATTAACAAAATAATGAAAAATACTTTAGCTATAATAGCACCTTGCTATAACGAAGAAAAAAATATCAAGATTTTTTACGAGAGAATATCATTAATAATAAAACAAATTGAGGTAGATTACAGATTTTATTTTATAGATGATGGATCTTCTGATAACACTTGGAATGTAATAAAGGACTTAAAATCAAAAGATGAAAACATTAAAGCTATAAAGTTTTCAAGAAATTTTGGTCATCAAAATGCGATATATGCAGGAATTCAAAAGGCTGATGGTGATTATGTCATTATTTTAGATGTAGATTTACAAGATCCTCCAGAACTTCTCAAGGAAATGTATCAAAAAATTGTATCTGATAAATTAAATGTCGTTTATGCTCAAAGAAACAAATCAAATGAAGGATATTTTAAGAAATTTTCGTCAAAAACTTTCTATAAAATATTTAATTTTCTAGCAGAGATAAAAATACCTGAAAGTACATCAGACTTTAGAATATTTGACAAAAAGGTTCTGTCAGAATTAAAAAAATTTAAAGAGCAAAAACCATTCTACAGAGGAATTATACCATGGATAGGATTTAAATCTGACAAAGTTTTATTTGACCGTCCTAATAGAATCGATGGTGTAACAGGATGGAGTTTGAAAAAAATGGTAAACTTTTCTATAGATGGAATTTTAAGTTTCTCAAACTATCCGATGAGATTATCTTTCTATTTGAGTATATTTATGTCTTTTACTTTTATTTTTTTATCGTTTTATGCCTTATTTTCATTTTTATTAAACAAAGTAGTCCCTGGCTGGACTAGTATTTTTATGATCGTTTCTTTTTTTAATATAATAATATTCTTTCTTTTAGGTTTAATAAGCGAATATGTTGGAAGAATCCACATTGAAATAAAAAATAGACCAATTTTTATAGTGGATGAAGAAATCAAATAATATTAGAAATATTTTAATTACAGGTGGAGCAGGTTTCATAGGATCTATCCTTTGCAAATCAATAAAAAAAAAACTTAAAAAAGTTAATATTTATGTCATTGATAATTTATCAAGCGGCAATAAAAAATATTTGACATGTGATAAATTCGATCAGTTTGATCTTACAAACAAAACAAAAATAAAAAATTATTTTAAAAAAAATAAAATTACAGATGTCATTCATCTAGCTGGATATACAAATCTAAGAGATAAAAGATATAGAAAATTTTATAAAAATAATTATTTAGCGACTAAAAACTTGATTGAAAATATAATTAATTTTGAAATAAAAAATTTAATTTTCGCTAGCACAGCATCAGTATATGGAAACCCAAAAAAAATACCAATTACTGAAAAATCACCTTTAAAGCCCATTTCTTTTTATGGAAAAAGCAAATTAGATGCAGAACGACTAATTTTAAAAAAATCTAAATATAAATTTAAATCTATTATACTGCGTTTTTTTAACGCCTCAGGTGCAAACACTCAATTTAAATTAGGTGAAGACAAAACTCCACCCGAACATTTAATACCAATAATTTTAAAAAATCATTTTTCTAAAAAAAAAATTTATATTTATAAAAATTTTAAAACAAAAGATGGATCAGGTATAAGAGATTTTATACATGTAAATGATATTTCTGATGCAATAATCAAATCTTTAAAATATTTAAATAAAATGCAAAAAGATTATAATATTTTTAATTTAGGCTCTGAAACTGGGGAAAGTTCTCTTTCAGTATTAAGAAAAATTGAAAAGATACTTGGCACGAGAATAATTTTTGATTTTAAAGAAAAAAAGATTAGTGAACCAAGTGTATTATTAGCATCTAGTAACAAAGCTAAAAAAATTATTAATTGGAAAAAAAAAAAAACAATAAATAACATTTTAAAAGATTCTATTTTTTGGGAAAAATATTTAAGATAGTTATGAAATTTGTTTATACAAAAATTACAAATTTATTTAATAAATATAATCATTCATTTAAAAATTTAATATTGTTATATCTATCATACATTTCTTTAATAATTATTTGTTCCTATGTATTTGCAATTTTGTTCTCAATTAAGTTTAATGTTATGGATAATAATAATTTTATTATTCTAGACAATATTTCTTATGAATTTGGAGAATTAATTAGTAACCTTTATAATTCTAAAGGCTATTTTCACGAAGTAAACGGCATAAAGTACTATTTGCAAAAACTCCCAGCAGTCCCGTTTTTATTGTTATTTATAAGTAAAATTTCTCTTAACTACTATTTTGTAGTTATATCAAAAAATTTTATAATTTTTACCATATATTTTTTTCTTTCTTATATTTTGTTGAAAGATTTTAAAAATAAAATTTTATTTTTTTTTATACTTTTAATACCAATATGTATTCCATATAATTTTTCAGTCGCATTGAATTATGTTTATGAAGATAATATAATTGCTATTTTTTTACCCCTTTTATTCCTATCAGTTATATCAAATAGTAATTACAGGTTTTATATTGCATCATTAATTCTATTTATTTTATATTTTACTAAAACGTCAATGTTTTTAATTGTTTTGATATTACCATTCATTATTTTATTTTTTGAAAAAAAAACAATTTTTAAAATTAAGATATTTCCTCTTCTGGTATCCATGATAGCGATAATAATTTGGGGTTACTTTGGCTATATAAAGACAGGTAAATTTCCATTTGCTAACACAGGAGCTTCAAACAATGCATCTGTATTGTCCATAGTTTTAAATAAAGATTTTAGCAGTTATTATCCTGATATATCAACAGATTTAGTACCAAAACATAAACCTAAAAAAATATTTAAATCCGAGTGGGAATGGTATGAATATTTTGACTCAAGAAATAAAAATTATTTAAGGAACAACTTAAATAATTATTTAAAGGATTGTTTTATTAAAATTAAATTTATTTTTTTTGGAATTTATAAAGATGGCTTGTTTCCTAATAAAATTGATCTTACAGGAGTAACTTTGAATCAAAAGCTAATTTTAGAAGGGCAGTATGATAGGAAAATACGAATTTCATCAATAATTAGTAAAATAATTCTCAATTTATCTATAATTTTAGTATTAATCAATTTATTAAGTGATTTAAAGAATAAATCTCTAGCTAAAGAAAATCTTTATTTTGTTATTATTATTGGGCTTAATTTGTTGCCACATATTATTGCCTGGGCAACATCAAAACATTTGACCGCTAGCATTAATATAGCTTTTATTTATTTAATAATATTCATATTTAAAAGAAATAAATTGATTTAAATGCAATTGTTATACTTATTTATATCTATTCTTTTTCTTTCCGGTTTTTATTATATGGGTCAATTTTTTCTTGCTCGTTTAAAATTTGACGAAAATATTAAAAAAATTTCTGACCCAATATACCAAAATTCGGTAGTGGGTATTTCTATTTTTATTTTTATAATTTACCCAATATTTTTTTTAGGATTTTTTAAATACCAATTTTTTACAGCTATTTCTTTAGTTATAACTGTTTTTGGTATCTTTAATTTATATATTAATTATTTTATTTTAAAAAAAAATTTTTTAAAAAAAATTTTAACGATTGATCTTAAAAGATTAAACCATTTCTATTATATATTTATTATTTTATATTTATTATTATCTATAAGCCCAATAACAAGTGGAGATTCTGTTGCCTATCATTTGAGTTCAGCTAAATATATATTATCAAATGGTGAATTTCCATCTTATCACTTTGATAGCACAAATAGTTTAGTTGGTGCAGGAGAATTGTTAAACGCCTTTGCGTTATCCATAAATGCATATAATTTTAACAGTTTGATAAATTTTGTTGCAATTATCTCTATCTTGGGAATTTTAAAGAAATTTTGTGAGAATTTTAATGCTGACGGTTATTTAAAACAACTTGTTTATTTGAGTATTCTCTCTTGTCCAGTTTTGGTTTTTTTAGTATCTTCTGCTAAATCTCAGTTATTTTCAATTAGCCTTATCTTTTTAAGTTATTCATTATTATTGTTAAGTTTAAATTATGATAAACAAAAAAAATTTTTAATAAAAAATTTTTTTATTTCTTTATTAATTTGTATAGTCGCAGTTCAGACTAAAATATCATTTTCTTTAAGTTTTTTTTTAATAATTTCAAGTTTTTTAATATTAATTAGGAAAGAAAAATATTTTTTTAAAATACTCATTGTTTTTGTAATATTATCGATCATTGGATTAATGCCTTATCCGATATGGAAACAAAATGTTTATAATTATCCTTTTTATAATTTTTTCATCAATCCATTTCCATTGAACATAGCTGGTTATGACGAGGTTTTTGTGTCTGCAAAAAATTATCTAAATAATAAATTTCCATTATCTATTTTAATTCCTTTAACAATTTCAGATGCTACTCAATTTATTGGCGTAGGATGTTTTTTAATTTTTTTTCTAATTAAATATAAATTTAAAAATAAAAGTATATTATTATTACTTTTATCAATTTATATAGTTATCTACTCGATTTTTGGTCAAAAAACACCGAGGTTTTACATAGAGATATATTTTTTATCTGTATTATTTTTTTGTATAATTTTGGAAAAAATAAAAAAAAATTATGCTTTTAAAGTTTTTAATTTCTTAATTTTATTACAATCAATTTTTGTTTTATCAATGTTATTAGTTGGCAATATAAGTCTAGCACCAGGAATTCTCTCTGAAAATTTAAACAAGAAAACACTTTCTAAATATGCCAACGGTTATAATCTCTACAATTGGACGAATTCTGTTCTTCCTAAAAATTCTATTCTACTTACCAATCACAGATCGACTTTTTTTTCAGAAAATAAAATTATCTTTTTTGAAATGGCATATCATTCAGAAAATTTAAATAATTCTGAAAAAATATATCTTATAAATGAGATAAAAAAAGAAAGACCAAAATATATTTTATTTCATGGTTACAAAAAAAATTATAAATTTTATTCTTATAACTTTTTCAATTGTACAAATGGTTTGTTTAAAAAGAAGTTAAAAGTTGGATTTAATGAAACTAGAAATATCTTTAATACCAACAAATTATATTATGACGCGTATATTTACCATCTTGATTATTCTAAATTGCCTGAATGTGTAGATTTTAATTAATTTTTTTTTCATAAATTTTCATTGTAACTAACGTTAAAATAAAATTAAAAAAAATATAATACCAACCAAATTTGATTTGAATAAAAATTAATAAACTATTTAATATGTTAAAAAGTATATTTATATAAAATACAAAATATTTATTTTGATTTCTCTTAATTGTTGGTTGCAAAAAACTGTAGTTTGATGTGTCTGCCCAAGGTAGTTTTCCTTCAAGTGTTTTTTTTATTAAAGCTAATGAGCAATCTAGCAACGGATAAATTAATAATGAGATTGCTATGTTCAGCTGATTTAAAATTAATAATTCTAAAATTACAAATCCATTAAAGTATCCAATTAAAATACTCCCACTATCTCCAAGATACATTTTTGCTACTGGTTTATTGAAATATAGAAAAACAAGCAAAGATGGTAAAATTATAATAGCTAGATATTTTGAAAAAAAATCAATTTCGAAAATGAAATTTATTAATAACAAATTGAAAAAAACAAAAATAGAATTTAAAACTAAAAATCCATCAGAGCCGTCTGTAAAATTTGTAATATTCAAAATATAAACCCAAATAATCAAGCAAAGTCCGATAGAAACTTTTAAAGGCAATCCAAGTTGATATATAGGAATTGATGTTAAGGATATATAAATACAAATAAGTTGAAAAAATAATCTAATCTTTGGATCAATAGGTTTTTTATCGTCAATTGCAGAAATAATTACAAGAATTGATAGACTAATAAGACTAAATAAATAGTTATTAGGTAGACTTATAAAATTATCATCATTAATTAAAAAATAACCAATAATTATTATAATAATATTAAAATATATAATGATACCTGCAGAGGTAATAGTAACTGGATTTTTAAATTTTTTTGATTTATCTACAAATCCAAAACTTTTTGCTATATTAAGAAATATAATAAATGAAACTAAATTAATTAAAAAAAATAAAAACAACCACTTGTAATAAATATTCATGACTTAATTAAATCTATATAATGTATCTCAATTTGTACAATATTAACTAAAAATTATGGATAAATTATTTAATAAATTAACCACTCTTAGTAATTTTTATAAAACTTTATTTAAACTGGCTTTTCTTATTAAAAATATAAGAAATACATACATAATTATTTTTTCACTTTTTCTTTTCTTTTCTGCTTTTTTTGAAATTTCCTTAATTGCAATTTTGTACGTTCTAATAAAGGCATTTATGGATCCAACATATTATTTAGGAAATTTTTTCTTCGATTTTTTTTTAAAATTTTTTAATATAAATAGTAATAACCAACTCGTATTGTATTTTAGTTTCTTTTTTATATTAATTTGTATTATTGCAGGATTTTTTAGATTATTTTTTTATTACTTGATATCAAGATTCGTATATTTTTTTGGTAAAAATATTACTAGCATGTGCTATCAGAAAATGATTTTTCAGGACTATAAAAATTTATTTTCAAAAAACACAAATGATACTTTGAGTATTTTTCAAAAAATGCCAATTGTAAATAACGGCCTTTATAATACTCTCCTAATGATATTCAACTTTGTGACATTTATTTTCATTTTTATAATCCTAGCATATATTAATTTTAAAATTACTTTCTCTGCAACTTTATTCTTTTTAGTTATTTATATGTTGGTAATCTTTACATTTAAAAAAAGAATGTTTGTTAATGCAACAAAGGTTTCAAATGAACAAGC
>MDTG01301136.1_pt1 | contig 20892 bp, 22 predicted proteins | sample 811421 | NCBI WGS metagenome assembly MDTG01 (sample SAMN05326645, study PRJNA326480) | marine metagenome | isolation source: seawater | place: Pacific Ocean: South East | collected 2011
ATGGTACGCCGGATGAGGCTCGAACTCATGACAGCTCCCTTAAAAGGGGAGTGCTCTACCAACTGAGCTACCGGCGCATAAGGTAAGGGTATAATAAAGAATTAAAAAATAAACAATAAAAAAATTAATTTTTTGTTCTCATAGACAAAATCTTAGTTGGATTTTCGAGAACTTGTCCATTTTGCCCTTTTCCTTCAGGTATTCTATCAATTAAATGCATTCCTTCAATTACTCTACCCCAAATGGTATATTTATTATCTAAGAACGGTTGTGAATCATAGCAAATAAAAAATTGACTATCTGCTGAATCAGGATCATTTGCTCTAGCCATAGATACAATTCCTCTAGTGTGTTTTAATTCGTTAAATTCTGCTTTTAAATTTTTTCCGCTTCCTCCTGTACCATTTCCTTCAGGATCACCTCCCTGAGCCATAAAACCCTTTATTACTCTATGGAATGTAAGCCCGTCATAAAAACCATTATTTGATAATTCTATCATTCTTCTAACTGTATTTGGAGCAAATTCAGGATAAGTTTCAATTTTTACTAAACCAGTTTCTAAAACCATGAAAATAGTTTTTCCTTCAGCAGATTTAACTTCATGTGATGTAAAAAACGATTTTAGAAAAATAAAAGCTAGAAAAAATACTTTAAATAATTTAGATTTCATTTTTAGACTCCTTTAATTTTTTATTAAAAATTTTTAAAACATTTTTTGGTACAAAAGGCTTTATATTTCCATTGTGAAACGCTACCTCTTTAACAAATCTAGCAGATGTTAGTTGTAAATTTTCTGATGCCATCAAGAAAATTGTTTCGATATCTGGAGATAATTTTGAATTCATACCAGCCATTTGAAATTCATATTCAAAATCTGCGACTGCTCTTAATCCTCTAATAATAACTTTTGCTTTAAAATTTTTTGCATGCTCCACAAGTAAATTATCAAAACCAACTACAGTTATATTACATTTTGTTTTAATTGATAATAATGAGTCCTGAATCATTGATATCCTCTCACTCAATTTAAAAAATGGCTTTTTATGCTTATTATCTGCGACACTTATTACTAAATTATTTACTATGTGAGTAGCTCTATTTATAATATCTAAGTGACCATAAGTTATTGGATCAAAAGTACCAGGATAAATACCAACAATTTCGTTATTATTCGTCATTTTCTTCTAACTTAGCTACTGAAACAACTTTTTCGTTATCTGACACATTAAATAATGTAACTCCTTGAGTTTGTCTTCCAGCAATTCGCACACCTTTCACAGGACATCTTATTAATTTTCCGTTATCTGTTACCAACATAAGTTGGTCATTATTATTTATTGGAAATGATGCTACTATCTCTGAACCATTTCTATCTGAAAGCTGCATATTGGCAATCCCCATTCCACCTCTTCTAGTAATACGATACTCGTACGCTGAGCTTCTTTTACCAAAACCTTTATCTGTTACACTTAAAATAAATTCTTCGTTTTCTTGAAGGTCATTCAATTTTTTTTCATCAACTAAATTTTTATCATACTTTTCTTTTTTTCTGATAGAGTTTGATATTTTTAAATAATTGTCTCTTTCTTCAACACCAAATGTAATTTCTCTGAGTATAGCAAGAGATATAACTGTATCTTTATTTTGTAATTTAATTCCTCTTACACCTACTGATGACCTTCCGGAAAATAATCTTATATCTTTCGCGATGAATCTTATACACTTTCCTAACTTTGTTGATAAAAAAATATGAGATTTTTCTGAACATGTAACAACATCAATTAGCTTATCACCTTCAATAAGTTTCATGGCAATTTTTCCATTAGCATTTATATTTTGAAAATCAGTTAATTTATTTCTTCTTACATTTCCTTTTAATGTTGCGAATATTATATTATTTGATTTTTCAAGTGAATTATAAGGGGTTAAAGTAGTTATTTTTTCGTCTGATTTAAGTGGTAGTAAATTTATCAGTGCTTTTCCTTTTGATTGTGGATTGCCAATTGGAATTTTATATGTCTTTAATTTGTAAACGATCCCTCGCGTTGAAAAAAAAAGCAATGGAGTAAGAGTGTTAACAACAAATACTTGATTAACAAAATCTTCTTCTTTTGTTGACATTCCAGCTCTTCCTTTACCGCCCCTTCTTTGTGACCTATAAGTAGAAAGTGGAACTCTTTTAATATAACCTGAATGAGTTACCGTAACGACCATCTCTTCCGAACTTATCAAAGATTCATCATCGATAGTTTCTTCTATTTCAGAAATTTCAGTTTTTCTTTCCTCGGAAAGTTTTTCTTTAATTAGTTGTAATTCGTCCATCAAAACTTTATTTAGTTCATCTGATGATGATAATATCTTCAAATAATCTTCGATCAACTGACTGCATTCCTCTAAATCATCTGAAATCTTTGATCTTTCTAAGCCAGTCAACTTGCTCAATCTGATCTCTAATATAGCCCTCGCTTGTCTATCTGAAAGAGAATATTTCTCATTTACAATTTTATGCTCAGGATCATTGATTATTTCAATTAAACTTTTAACTTTTAATACCTTCCATTTTTTTTCAAGTAATTTTTTCTTTGCATCTGCAGTATCTGCAGAGTTTTTTATTACATCAATCATTTCATCAATGTTTTCTAAAGCAATTGCTAATCCACATAGAATGTGAGCTTTCTCTCGAGTTTTAGTTAAATGAAACTTCGTTCTTTTAAAAACAACATCTTTTCTAAAATCAATAAAAAACTTTAACGCACTTTTAAGAGATAACACTTGTGGAACACCATTATGCAGAGCCAGCATATTTATACCAAAAGAAGTTTGAAGCGATGTGTATCTATATAATTGATTTATGACAACACTAGATTGAATATCTCTTTTAAGATCAATTACAATTCGAACACCTTCACGATTTGATTCATCTCTCAGTTCTGAAATTCCTTCAATACTTTTATCTCTAGCAACTTTTGCGATACTTTCAATAAGTTGTGATTTCTTTATTGAAAATGGAATCTCGGTAACAATTATAGATTCTCTAGACTTTTTTGTCTCCTCAACATTTACTCTTCCTCTGATAATAACAGAGCCTTTCCCTGTGAGATACGCTTGTTTAAACCCATTTTTACCTATTATTATTCCTCCTGTTGGAAAATCTGGCCCTTTTACATAATTAAGTAATTCATCATTTGTTATTTCTTGATTTTTAATAAATGCACAACAAGCATCTATGACCTCAGATGGACAATGTGGAGGTATTTTTGTTGCCATTCCAACTGCTATTCCCTCTGATCCATTTATTAATAGATTAGGAAATTCAGCAGGTAATAACTCAGGTTCTTTGGTAGTGCCATCATAATTATCTTTAAAATTTACAGTATTATAACTAATATCATTAACAAGATAAGTTGCTATTTCGGCTAATCTAGCTTCTGTATATCTCATTGCAGCTGCTGAATCTCCGTCCATTGAACCAAAATTACCTTGACCCTCAATTAATGGAACACGCATATTAAAATCCTGAGCCAATCTTACCATCGCATCATAAATAGCTGAATCGCCATGAGGATGGTATTTACCCATTACATCACCAACTATTCTCGCAGATTTTCTAGTTGGCTTAGTATAAATATATCCCGCTTCATTCATAGCATGAATTATTCTTCTGTGAACAGGCTTTAAACCGTCACAAACATCTGGAAGAGCTCTCGAAACTATTACACTCATAGCATAATCAAGAAAAGAGCTCTTCATCTCTTTTTCTATATCTATTTTTTTAATGTCTTCAGGTTTTAAATCATTTTCAGAATTTATATCATCAATCATTTATTCTCTTTATTTAAAATGGAATTTCATCATCAATATTAACATTATCTATTTTGTTAGGTGTTTCCTCTTTGTTTTGGTTTGAAAAACTCGAGCTGAGTATTTCATCATTTTGTTCGGATTTAGAATCAAGCATTGTTAATGAGGAATTAAAATTTTGTAGTACAATTTCAGTTGTGAATTTCTCAATTCCAGCTTGATCAGTAAATTTTCTTGTTTGAATTTGACCTTCGAGAAAGACTTTTGAACCTTTCTTAAGGAATTTCTCAGCAATATCAGCTAAACCTTGAGAAAATATTACAACTCTGTGCCATTCAGTTTTTTCTTTTCTTTCATTGGTTTGTTTGTCTTTCCATGATTCGGAAGTAGCTAGTGATAATCTGACGATTTTATTACCGTCTTGGGACATTCTTACTTCTGGATCGTTTCCTAATCTACCTAAAAGTATTACTTTGTTAACTGTACCAACCATTAAATTCTTTCTTTTATCGAAATATTTTGTATTAATACCATATTAACTAACAAACCAACATAGAATTATTAAATCGTATGCTTAAAAAAGTTAATATAAATAAACCTCATAATTTTATTCAAATTGTAGGAGCAAGACAACATAATTTAAAAAATATATCAATTAATATTCCAAGAAATAAGTTGGTTGTCATAACTGGTCTTTCAGGCTCAGGTAAATCCTCACTTGCATTCGATACAATTTATGCTGAAGGCCAAAGAAGATACGTAGAAAGCCTGTCATCCTATGCTAGACAATTTCTTGATATGATGGAGAAACCAGATGTTGATTTAATTGAGGGTTTGTCACCAGCAATATCTATCGAACAAAAATCAACCTCAAATAATCCTAGATCTACTGTTGGAACAGTTACAGAAATTTATGATTATATGCGATTACTTTTTGCAAGAATTGGAGTGCCCTACTCACCAACAACAGGCAAAGAAATAAAATCTCAATCTGTAAGTGAAATTGTTGATTTAATTTTAAAATTAGAAAAAAACGAAAAATTTTTATTACTCTCTCCAATAATAAATAATAGAAAAGGTGAATTTAAAAAAGAATTATCTGAATTACAAAGTAAAGGTTTTATTAGATTTAAAATAAATGATAAAAATTATACTATCGAAAATTTACCCGATTTAGATAAAAACAAAAAACATTCAATCCAAGTTGTAATTGATAGATTAATTGTTGATGAAAAGTATAGATCAAGAATTACTGAATCTGTAGAAACTGCATTAAATTTGTCAGATGGAGTGATTTATATTGAGTTATTAAAGAATGACCAAAGAATAGTTTTTTCATCTAAATTCGCTTGTCCAGTTTCTGGTTTTACAATAGAGGAGATAGAACCAAGATTATTTTCTTTTAATAGTCCGAATGGTGCTTGTGACGAATGTGATGGACTAGGTTTTAAAGAAAAGTTTGATCCTGATCTTTTCATTGGGAATCAAAATTTATCATTAGCTGAAGGTGTCATATTACCTTGGAATAAAAAAAATAATCCATTTTACACCGAATTAATTAATAACGTAGCTGAACATTTTTCAATTAATAAAAATGAACAATGGAAAAATTTAGATTCAAAAATTAAACATCAAATAATTTTTGGAAGTAGCAGGAAAATAACAATAGGATTTTCTTATTATAAAAGAAATTATAGTGAAAAAAAAATTTATGAGGGAGTTGTGGGTTTTCTAAAAAAAAAGTTAGCTCGCTCTGATTTATGGCAACGAGAAGAATTATCAAAGTATTTAAATCAATTTGTATGTGAAAAATGCAACGGTTCAAGACTTAAAAGCGAGGCCATGGCAATTAAAATTGAAAATAAAACTATTTTTGAAGTTACAAAAATGTCAATTTTGGAGTGTCACAAATGGTTCGATTGCATAGATTTAAAACTTTCTGATTTTAAAAAAAAAGTTTCTGAGAAAATAATAAAAGAAATAAAAAGTAGGCTTACTTTTTTAAATGATGTAGGACTGGGTTATTTAAATCTTTCTAGAAGTTCTAGAACTCTTTCGGGTGGTGAAAGTCAAAGAATAAGACTTGCCTCTCAAATTGGATCAGGACTGACAGGTGTATTGTATGTTCTAGATGAGCCATCAATTGGACTTCATCAAAAAGATAATAAAAAGCTCATTAAAACTCTTCACAAGTTGAGGGATCTGGGTAATAGTGTTTTAGTTGTTGAACACGACGAAGAAACAATTTTGGCTGCTGACTACTTAATTGATATTGGCGTAGGGGCAGGAATTAATGGAGGAGAAGTTGTAGCGCAAGGAACCCCTGGAAAAGTTAAAAAAAATACAAAGAGTCTTACAGCTAAGTACCTAAATAATAAAGTAAAAATTAATAAAAAAAACAAAAGATTACAAAGTCACAAAGCAATAATAATTGAAGGCGCAGCAGGCAATAATCTTAAAAATGTTAACGTCACGTTTCCACTAGAAAATTTTATCTCTATTACTGGAGTTTCTGGAGGTGGTAAGTCCTCATTGATTATAGAAACCTTATTTAAAAACTTATCAAAAAAACTTAATTCATCTAGAGAAAATCCTTTGCCATGTAAGAAAGTTTTAGGATATGAGTATATCGACAAAGTAATCAAAATAGACCAAAATCCGATTGGCAAAACACCAAGATCTAATCCTGCAACTTATACAGGTTGCTTTACTTTTATAAGAGATTGGTATGCAAATTTACCAGAATCAAGAGTAAGAGGGTATCTACCAGGCAGATTTTCATTTAATGTTAAAGGTGGTAGATGCGAGAATTGTCAAGGTGATGGAATGATAAGAATTGAAATGCATTTTTTATCTGATGTTTTTATTAAATGTGAGGTTTGCAAGGGAAAAAGATTTAATAGAGAAACTTTGGAGGTAAAATTTAAAAATAAAAATATAGCTGATGTTCTTGACATGACAGTTGAAGAGGGTATGAGTTTTTTTAAAGCTATACCATCCGTATATAAAAAATTAGAAACACTAAATGAAGTAGGATTAAATTATATTAAAATTGGACAATCAGCGATTACATTATCAGGTGGAGAAGCGCAAAGAATAAAACTTTCTAAGGAACTATCTAAACGATCAACAGGAAAAACAATCTATATTTTAGATGAACCTACAACTGGTCTGCACTCTCATGATGTAAAAAATTTACTAGAAGTTTTACATAAATTAGTAGAAAAAAAAAATACTGTTGTTGTAATTGAACACAACTTAGACGTAATCAAATCCTCAGATTGGATAATAGATTTAGGGCCTGAAGGCGGAGAAAAAGGTGGTTATATTTTATATGAAGGAAATGTTAATAATTTAGTATCTAAAAAAGAAAATTCGACCGCAATTTGTTTGAGAGAAAGCTTATAATTTTGATTGAAGTCTTTTTTTTGCAGCTTTTATAATTGGATGTTCATGAGCACTTTGTTCATCATTTATTGTATTTTGTATATCCTCATTTTTTTTATTACTAACATGCTCCTCAATCTTTAAAATATGTTTTAGTAAAGTAAAGAACTGAAAAAATATAAAAAGGGAAAAAAATATAAAGAAAAATATTAAAAATCTTATTTCAAAAAACAAACTTAATACTAGAAACAATAAGCTGATTGTGCCAGATAAGTATATCATATAAAGTTTATATTTCATTTTTTATGGAATCAACAATCAAGTTAAATATAAATTCTAATTTACTAATTTTCAAATTTTTTTTTTTAGAAATTTTACTAAAAAATAATCTTAAAAATGATACTTCAACGTTGTTACAGCTAAAAAATTTATTTCTTTTGTAAAAACTTAATAATTTAATCAAAATATCTTCATCTATTTCTTTTTTAAAATAAAAAAAATAAATTAATTGACTTGAAAAAGAAATATTAAAAGGACGTTTTTCATTCTTTGTTAATGATGAAAAAATCTTATTATAAAATTGATTATTCTTTTTAAAAAAAATAATTATTTCTTCAATGTTTGAAAAATCAAATTCAAAATCTCTAAAATTTATCAGAATATTGATAATATCCTGTTTAATTTTTTCTTTTTTAAATAATTTTGATAATTTTGAAATAATAAACAAATTTTTTTTTTCGTTTTCAATTTCTTCAATTATCCATTGAAATCTAATTTTTTTTAGTGTTGGCTCGGTTACTGAATTTAAAATTTTAAAAGTTTCAATCTCGAATAAAAATAATAATGAAAGTTCTTCAATTATTTTATTGTTAAGATTCTTTATTTGAATATATCTAAAATAATTAGTTTTTTTTAGATTTATTAAATTCATGTTTTAAAATAAAAAATAAAAAATAAGATTTATGTTATAAGTAAAATATGATTTTAAATTATTATAAAATTGATTTGTACAACTAATTATCAAATATTTATTAATTATTTTTAGAATCTTTTGCCTTATAGCCAAGCAGAGCTATTAAAGGTGAAGCAATGAAAATGGATGAATACGTTCCAATAATTACACCCCATAGCATTGCAACTATAAATCCTCTGATTACATCTCCCCCCAAAATTGCTAACGAAAGAAGTGCTATTAAAGTTGTTATTGAAGTCATAAGGGTTCGAGCTAGTGTTTCATTTACAGATTTATTTAGTAGTTTGCTAAATTCAAAATCATCTAATTTATTTATATTTTCTCTAATTCTATCGAAAACAACAACGGTATCATTAATTGAATAACCTGCTATAGTTAAAATTGCAGCTATCGACGCTAGATTAAATTCAATTTGAGTTAATGCAAAAAAACCTATAGTTGTAAAAACATCGTGAATGACAGCTATTATTGCACCTAAACCAAATTGCCAACCATCAAATCTAAACCAAATATAAGCAAACATTGCGACTAATGAAAAAATTATAGCTTTCAAACCCATTAATTGTAATTCTTTTCCTACTTTTGGACCTACGTACTCTATCCTTCTATAATCAACATTCGTAGGTAAGATATTTTTAATTTTTTCTATTGCAAGTTGTTGAGCAGTCTCATCACCCTCCTGTTTTTCTAATTTAATAAGAATATTATCACTAGTCCCAAATTCTTGTATTTCAAAATTACCTAAAGATAAAGAATCAATATCGCTTCTTAGCAAGTTTAAATCAGGAGATATATCAAACTTAGCATCAATCATTATGCCTCCTATAAAGTCAATTCCAAGATTTAAATTTTTTTTAGTAAACATAAAAAAAGAAAAAAAAATTAAAAATATTGAAAGAAATAGAGCAAATTTTCTTACACTAAAAAAATTAATGTTAAAATTTCTTTTATAGTTAATTAAAGGCTTTATCATAAATAAATTTTCTCAGGCTCAGTTTTTTTTATCCATATTGTTATTAAAATTTTTGTTAACATCAAAGCTGTAAACATTGATGAAAGAATTCCAATAGACAACGTCACTGCAAAACCTTTTATTGGTCCAGAACCAAAGTTAAACAATAATAATGCTGCAATTAGGGTGGTAATGTTGGCATCCAAAATTGTTTTAAAAGCCTGTTTATACCCTAAATCAATAGAATTAATTGGAGATCTTCCTGATAGTAGTTCTTCTTTAATTCTTTCGAACACTAATACATTAGCGTCAACTGCCATACCAACAGTAAGAACAATGCCTGCAATTCCTGGCATTGTTAATGTTCCTTCAATTAAACTTAAAGTTGAGACAATCAAAAATAAGTTAAATATTATTGCAATATCAGCAAACATCCCAAAAATACCATAGTTTAAAAACATGAATAAAATTACTAATATGAAACCTAATATTAATGCTTTTTTTCCCGCTTGTATTGAATCAGCACCAAGGCTAGGTCCAACTGATCTTTCTTCTATAACTTTTATAGGTGCTGGGAGTGAGCCTGCTCTAAGTAATACAGCTAAATCATTTGCAGCTTCTGGACTGAATCGTCCAGAAATATTTCCTTGACCACCAGTAATAGGTTCTCTTATTTGTGGTGCACTTATAACTTTGTTATCTAAAAGAATGGCCAACCTCTGATATGTATTCTCTGTTGTTATTTTGCCAAACTTCTTAGCTCCTTTACTATCAAATTCAAAAGCAACTACATAACCACCTGATTGCGGATCAACTGTAGCTGCTGCATCATTTAATCTGTCCCCAGATAATAGTATTCTTTTTTTTACTATAAACTCTTTTTCATAAGCAGTGGGATCTGCATTAGGCACTTTAAAAGTTCCCGGTGGAAGTTTGCCTCTTTGTTCCGCTAATTCTACAGTGGTTGGGTCAAGTAAGTGAAAATTTAGTTTAGCTGTTCTACCAATAAGAGCCTTAACTCTTTCTGGATTTTTTATACCCGGTAACTGAACAACAATCCTATCTTCGCCTTGCTTCTGAATATTTGGTTCTCTTGTTCCAGTTTCATCCACCCTTTTTCTTATAACTTCAATTGATTGATTGACAGTTTTGACTTTTATGTCTAATAACTTTTCTTCAGAAAAGGAAAAGTTTAATTTAAGATCTCCCTTTTCTTCAATAAAAATGTCTCTATTTAAAGAATCTTTTAAAAGAGTTTTAGCTTGATTAAAAGAGTTTTCATCTTTAATAGTTACTGTAGCACCAATTCCTCTGGAACCTAAATTACTATATTTAATTTTCTTTTTTCTCAAAATTTTTCTTACCTCATCAACTATATCATTTGACTTTTCCTTTAACACAGTGTTTACATCGACTTCTAACAAAAGATGAGACCCACCCTGCAAATCAAGTCCTAAATTAAATTGTTTTTTTGGGAAATATGAGGGAAAAGATGTTATTTCACTTTTCCCATAAAAATTAGGTACTAAAAAAATAATACTCAATAAACAAACACTAAAAATGAAAAGTAATCTGAATTTACTGAAATTTAACATTTTATTTTTTATTCAAAACATCTGATACAGTTGACCTGAATATTCTAACATTTACTTTTTCAGATATTTCAACAGTTAATTCATGAGCATCGGCTTTTACAACCTTACCGATCATTCCTCCACTAGTGAGAATTTGATCACCACGTTTAATAGAGTCTAACAAAATTTTATGTTCTTTAGCCTTTTTTTGTTGAGGTCTAATTAACAAAAAGTAAAATATTATAAAAATAAGTATTAATGGGATAAAAGAAGCAAATAATGATGGTTGTTGGGCACTTGATTGTGCGAAAGCATAATTAAACATTTAAAACCTCAAATAAAATTCTTTAATTAAAATTTAAAAAAATATTTTTTCCACAATAATTGTAGTAAAAGATGAATACAAGGAATAATTTTCAAATGCTATCAAAAAAAGATCTAAATAAAAATAATTTTTTTGTGTTTATTCCCACATTAAAAAAAATAGTTGGAATAATACCTTCTTCAATGACATCTATTGAGAATTTAATTGGTATAGATGAGCAAAAAAAAAAATTGTATGAAAATACCATTTCATTGATAAGTAATGATGATAGTTGCAATATTCTGTTGTGGGGTTCTAGGGGTATGGGAAAATCATCTTTAGTTATTGCAAATCATCATTATTTAATTAAAACTTATGAAAATATCAAACTAATAGAAGTATTTTGTAATGATTTAGTTTATTTACCAGAGATAATTTATAATTTAAAAAAATATCAAGAAAAGTTTATAATATTTATTGATGATGTTAATTTAGACGTAAATTCTAAAGAGTTTAAAACTCTAAAAGTTTTAATTCAAGGAAGCCTGCTAAGTAATTCTAAAAATGTAAAATTTTATGTGACTTCGAATGTAAGAAACATAATCAATCCGAATAATAATGATGATGCTTTTAATGAAGTTCAAATTAATGATCAAAGAAATAACGCAATCGCTTTATATGACAGATTTGGACTAATTTTAAGTTTTTATAAAGCAAATAAAGAAGAATATCTAAATTTAATTTGTCTTTATGCAAAACTTAATAAAATTAAAATTGATAAAGATTTAGAAAAAAAAGCATTACAGTGGTCAATTTTCAAAGGAGATTATTCAGGAAGAACAGCAGTTCAATTTGTCGCAAATTTAAAGTCAAAAACACTGTAAGGTCACGATAAATATTCTCTTGGATTTAATGCTTTTTTACCTTTTCTTATTTCAAAATGTAACTGTGAAGAATTCACATTTCCTGAACTACCAACGATTCCAATTTTTTCTCCCTTTTTAACTTGGGCACCCCTTTTCAAGAAAATTCTTTCTAGATGAGCATAAGCAGTTATCCATTTATTATCGTGTTTAATTAAAATTAAATTTCCGTAACCAGGAATTTCGTTGCCTGCATAAATTACTTTACCTTGTCTAGATGCAACAACATCCTCTCCGTTATTTGCAGAAATATTTATACCATCATTATGTAATCCAGGTTTAATCATTCCATATTTTAAAATTATTTTTCCTCTAACTGGCCAGATAAAAAGTGCTTTATCTTTTTCTTGTTTTCGTTTTATCTTTCCCTTTTCTGATATGTTTTTATTGACTAAATTTAATTTTGGTTTTTTTCCTGTTGAATATTTTGGAATTATTAATTTTTGTCCCACATAAATAATATTATTTTTTTTTAATTTATTTAATTTAGATAAATTATATTTATCAACATTAAATTTTCTGGAAATTGAATACAAAGTGTCTCCTTTTAGAACTCTATAGATCATTTTCTCTGAAAGAATCAATTTTTGATTTGGAAAAATTTTAAATGGAGGCTTTATATTATTTTTATTAATTATTTCATCAATTGATATTGAAAATTTTTTTGAAATTAAATATAGATTTTCGCCCTTTTTCACAACATGAATATTTTTTTGGTAATCTCTATTACTCAAATCTTTTTCAAATATTTCATATTCTCCGTAAATAATTTTTTCACAACTATATAAAAAGACTAATAAAAATAAAATATTCAAAATTTTCATTTGTTAACTTTTCCTTCGAGTAGTGGAACAAAACGTACTTTCATTAGATTTTTTTTTGAAAATGATTTTCCTTTTTTTTTAATTAAAGTCAAATATTGATCATCATTCTCCTCACCTAGTGGAACAACCATTATCCCTTCATCTTTTAATTGATCTAAGAGAGTCATGGGTATTTCTGGAGCAGCAGCTGTAATCATTATCCTATCAAATGGTGCTTGATGTTCCCAACCTAACCCTCCATCACCGTGTTTACAAAAAATATTTGTTAAATTTAGTTTTCTAAATTTATTTTCAGCTTTTTTTTTTAAAAATAAATATCTTTCTATTGTGTAAACAAACCTTGACAATTTCGATAAAATTACTGTTTGATAACCACTTCCTGTTCCAATCTCAAGAACTCGATGTTCTTTGTTTAAAAAAAGGTTTTGTGTCATAAAAGCAACCACTAAAGGTTGAGAAATAGTTTGTCCACATTCAATAGGTAAAGCAATATTTGAGTTTGATCTTGATTTTATTGAATTTTCAATAAAAAAAGACCTTGGAATCAATCTAATAGAATCTAGAACTTTAGAATCAACAATTCCATTTTCTTTCAATTCTTGAATTAAACCTTGTTTTGAATTTTTTATAAATTCATTCATTTGGATTTGACAGTTTTTTAATGCCTCCCATATAATCCCATAATATTTTAGGAATATTTACTTCTCCATTTTTTTCTTGAAAGTTTTCTAAAATTGCAACGATTATCCTACCAATTGCTAAGCCACTTCCATTTAAAGTATGTGGATAAAAAACTTTTCCTGTTTCATTATTTTTAGTTCGCATTTTCATTCTTCTTGATTGAAAATCTTTGCAGTTTGAGCAACTAGAAACTTCTCTAAATTTTGACTGTCCAGGCATCCAAACTTCAAAATCTAGTGTATAAGATGAAGAAAAACCAACATCAGAGGAACATAATTCCATAAGCCTGTATGGTAGATTTAGATCTTTAAGAATTGATTCAACACACTCAACCATTCGCTCAAGTTCATTCATTGACGATTCTGGTTGTGTGATGGAAACTAATTCTACTTTTCCAAATTGATGTTCTCTAATTAATCCTTTGGTATCCAACCCAGCAGATCCAGCCTCAGATCTAAAACAATTGGTAAAAGATGTGTAACGTAATGGAAGATATTTATCGTTTATAATTTCATCTCTACAGAGATTTGTAAGAGAAACTTCAGCTGTTGGAATTAACCAAAGACCTTCTTTCGTTTCAAACAAGTCATCTTTAAATTTGGGTAATTGACCAGTTCCATATAAACATTCTTCTAGAACCAACTCTGGAACTTTTATTTCTGTATAGCCATTTTGTCTTGTATGTTTATCTAACATAAAATTCATCAAGGCCCTACTTAAAAGGGCTAATTCAGATTTTAGCACTGAAAATCTTGCTCCAGAAAGTTTAGCAGCTGAAGAGTAATCCAATAACCCAAGTTTTTCACCAACAACAACGTGATCTAATGGCTTAAAGTTATACTTAATTTTTTTTCCACACTCTTTAATTCTGACGTTATCTAAGTCACTACTGCCGAGAGGTGTTTTATCATCTAGAAGATTAGGTAACAAAGATAGAATATTGTTTAATTTAGTAAATTCTTTATCAGCAAGAATATTTAAATTAGATATTTTTTTTTTTAAATTCACCACTTGCCTCTTAAGTATTTCTACTTTAGTTTTACTTTCAGTCTTGGAAACAAGACCTATTTTTTTTGATTCAATATTTCTAGTTTCTTGAAGCTCTTGGATTTTATTTATATAAGATAAATACCTGTTGTATATATCAAGTATTTCAGAACTTTTTACTTTTTCATTTCTTTTTTCCTGAAGTCTGTCAAACTCTTCAGGCTCATTTTTTATGAACTTTATATCATGCATTTGACTGTTTTTTTTTAATTAATACGTTTATAAGTAATAAAGAGATTTCAAAAAAACAAATTAGAGGAATTGCTATTCCTAACTGGGAAACTATATCAGGAGGAGTAAAAAGTGCACTAAAAATTAATATTCCTATAAAAAAAAACTTTCTTTGTTTCCTTAAGCTTTCAACATTTACTATTTTTAATTTTGCAAGAATGATTAATAATATAGGAAATAAAAATGATAACCCGCAGGAAAAAAGAAGATACATGATTAATTTCATGTATTCTCCCATTCTAGATTCCAATTCAATTGAAAAATAGTCTGAACTTTGCACAGATTCGAAAGATAGAAAAAATTTCCAGATTATGGGTATCAAAATAAAATAAGCAAAAATTACTCCTAAAAAGAAAAGAATAGGTATAAGAAAAGATATTGGCTTAAAAAAAACTTTTTCTTTTTTATACAAAGCTGGAGATATAAATATAGATAATTGTAGAATAAAAAAAGGAAAAGAACAAAGAAATGATGCAAATAAAGAAATTTTTAAATATGAAATAAATACCTCAGGTAATCCAGTAAAAATCATTCTCTTATCATCATTTTTGAGTAAATTATATAATGGTTTAACCAAAATATTACTGACTATTTCGGCATTAATAAAAAAAAAAATAAAACAAATTAGCATGAATAAAAAACACAATATCAATCTTTTTCTTAGCTCTTTGATATGATCGAAATAGCTCATTTATGATTCTTTTTATTCTTTGCTTTGATTTCTTTTTCAGATTCATCTAATTCAAAATTTGAAAAATCGTGTTTTAGATTAAAAAAATATCTATTTATTTTTCTATAAAATAAACCAATATGATTGGCAATTTTTGGAAAGTCTTCGGGTTTAATCAAAAGAAGGGAAAAAAAAGCAATAATTAGTAATTCAATTAATCCAATATTAAACATGTTTATTTCTTTTCTTGTTTTTTTGAAACACGTTTTTTTTCTAGATCCTCCTCCTTGAGTCCAGCTTTGAAAGATTTGATCCCTTTTGCTATATCACCAGCAACTTTCGGTAATTTTCCAGCTCCAAATAAAATAAGTACAATCACTAAAATTAGTATTATTTCCCAATGACCAAGTCCAAACATATTTTTCTCCTTAAAAGGTTAAGTTAAGTTTTTATTAAAGTTTATTGATTCTAATTCCTCAATTTTTGGTAAGTCTGAAATTGTGCTTAATCCAAAATGTTTTAAAAATTCAAAGTCCGTAACCCATGTAACAGGGCGTCCAGGTGTCTCCCTTCTTTCGTAAGGTTTAATCCACTTTAGACTTAATAATATATCTAAAGTACCCTTAAATACTGGTTTTCCCCTTATTTTTTCAATTTCTGCCCTAGTAACAGGTTGATGATATACAATTATAGCAAGTGTTTCCATTGTAGCTTTAGATAACTTTCTTTTTTTTTCTTGTTCAATTTTCAAATAATCTTTGATAGATAGTGAAGTTTTAAAAAACCATTTCCTCTCAATATTAATCAAATTAATACCTCTTTTATCATAACTTGCTTTAATTTTTAAGAGTATTTCTTTGATACTAAATTTTCCATACTTGTTTAATACACTACTTAAATAATTTTCTGATAATGGTTCATCAGAACAAAAAATAAGTGCTTCAATCAAACTTTCAGCTTTGTTATTATCCATTTTTTTTACCTATCTTAATAAAAATATCACTAAAATTTTTTTTTTGTGATAACTCTATTGAACCATCTTTAACCATATTTAATGAAGCCAAAAGTAACGAGACAGCTGCGGATTTTTTTAATCTTGCGTCATATATATCTTTAGGTATAAATTCAAATATGTTTTTCCATTCATCAAAACGAAATTTAAAGATTTTTTGCAACCAGTCTAAACCATTTTGAACTGAATATAATTTGTCTTCATTAATTTTAAGGCTTTCTTTATTATTTCTATTATACAAAGTTATGTAAATATTAATTAAATCAGAGAGGTTTACATTTATTACAATATTTTCACTTATGAAAAATTCCCTACTAAATTTGTTAATAAAAAAATCAATATCTTGTCTTGGTAAACTTGATAATTCTGATGTTGCTACTTTTATAGCATTATAATGAGCTATCCTTTGAGTAATATCCTCTTCTAATTCTAAAATTTCTTCATCTTTCTCTGGAAGTAGAAGTTTGGATTTTAAAAATGCCAAAAAAGAAGCCATTATTAAATAATCTGCATTCAATTTTATATTTTCTATATTTTCATTAATGAAATTCAAATATTGCTCAGCTAGCTCTAATATTGAGATTTTCAAAATATCAACTTTCTGCTTTTTTGATAAATCTAACAAAAGATCTAACGGACCTTCATAACCACTTATATTAACATTTAATTGATTAGCTTCAGGTTTTTCATATAGTTCTTGATTCATGTAACTTTTTTCTTGCTTTTTTAATATTTATCTTTTTTAGCTTATTATTAGTTAAATAATTTTTAAAGTATTCAAATTTCTTTTCTTGAATGGGTTTTGAAAATTCATAAATTTTTTTCATTTCTTTGAGATTTCCTGAACAATACATTACCAAATCACAGCCACCTTTATAACAATTTTTAATCCTGTCTTTAAGAGATCCCTTTAGAGCAAGCATTGAAATATCATCAGAAATAATTAATCCATTAAATTTTAGTTTTTCTTTTAAAAGTTTAATCAATATTTTTTTTGAATATGGAGCAATCTTCTCATCTAATTTTTCATATAAAATATGTGAAATCATTATGAAAATTTGATTATTTAGCTGTTTAAAAGGTTTAATATCACTATTTAAAAGAATATGCTTTGGTGTCTTAATTATTGGTAAATCTAAATGGCTATCCACTTTTGCTCTTCCATGTCCAGGAAAATGTTTAATCACGGGTAATATTCCTCCATCCAGAAATGCTTCGCAATACTGTCTACCTAGTTCTGTTACTACTTTTGCACCAGTGCCAAAAGATCTTCTATCAATTATTTTATCAGCATTTTGTTTATATAAATCCAGAACAGGAGAACAGTTTACATCAATCCCAATTTCTTTTAATTCATAAGCAATTATTCTTGCATTCAAGTAAGAAAATTTGCGACCCTTTTTTTTATTTTTTTTATAAATATTGCCAAAATATCTTTGATCAGGGATTGTGAAAAATTCATGATTATTAAATCTTTGAACTTTACCACCTTCTTGGTCTACAAAAACGAGAGCTTCAGGGTTTTTCGTAATAATTTTCAGATCTGAAATTAATTTTTTAATTTGTGATTTCGATTTGAAATTTCTGGAAAATAGAATGAAGCCAAAAGGACAAATTGTAGAAAAAAAATCGATTTCTTTTTTTTCTAATCTAAAAGATTTGCACGACAAAATAATACCATCAGGTATTTTATTTGGCATTAACTTTAACCATATAACAATTGAATTTTTTTGAAACTAACAATATACATAATTTTTCAGCATTTTTTTTATTATATAACTCTTGACTCTGAACTCTATAAAAATAACCTTTTTTGTCTATTAAAATTTTTTCTATAAATGGTTCTTTATTTTGAAAATAATTTGGGAACTCACTTTTAATTTTTTCATAAACTGTTGATATTTTATCATCATCTTTTAATGATGCAATTTGAATACGATAACTCTTTTTTTGATCAACCTTATTTTTTAAAATTTTTTCATAGTTTTCTTCTTTAATATTATTTTTAGCTCCAATTGTATTTTCTGCATTAATGATATCGTAAACTTCTAATTTTTTTTTGTCATTGCTATATGGTATTTTTTTTTTATATTGCTGTTTTTCTGGCTCTAAAATTGTCAATGATTTTTCAGGTACCATGATCTGATATGTGTATAAAATTAAACTTAAATTTAAAAGAAAAGAAATAGTAATAAATGATAATTTTAATATTTTCATTATCTTTACATACTACTTGGGGCAGAAATATCTAATATTTTTAAACCCTGAAAAATAATTTTTTTAACACCATTTACAAGCCCTAGTCTAGCTTGAGATAATTCCATATTTTTTTCAATTAAAATCCTCTTTTCACTACTTAAAGTACCAAGAGACCAATAAGAGTGAAAACTTTTTGACAGATCATAAAGATAATTTGTTAACTTATTAGGTTCAAAAGTATCAACTGCCAACTCAATATTTTTATTAAATAAACATAGCAATTTAATTAATGATATTTCTTCTGGTAGACTAAGTAAAGAAAAGTCTTGTTCTTTTTTTATAATTTTTTTATCGAAAAATTGCTTTGCAATTTTATTAATTGAACAACATCTAGCATGAGCATATTGAACATAAAAAACTGGATTATCTTTGGTTCTAGATTTAATTAGATCAAAGTCAAAATCTAGAACTTTATCTGAACTTCTAGAAATCATCATGAATCTTAATGCGTCTTTTCCTACTTCTTTTAATACATCTCTGAGGGTAATGTAAGTACCTTGTCTTTTCGACATTTTTAGTATTTTATTTTTCTTTATTAGGTTAACCAAGGCTGTAAGTTTAACTTTAAGTTTAAAATTTTCATTGAATATTGATTTGACTGCATTATCAAGTCTTGTTACATATCCACTGTGATCCTTGCCCCAAATATTAATCAATATATCATACTTCTTTTCAATCTTTTTACCATGATAAATTATATCAGACATGAAGTATGTTAAACTTCCATCAGATTTAATTAACGCTCTATCCGAGTCATCACTCAGTAGTTTAGATTTAAATAACAATTGCTTTGTTTTAACCCAATTTTTATTGCTAATTCCTTTTGGTTTATCTTGAAACCCTTCGTAAACTAATTTTTTTTTTTTTAAAATTGAAATAATATTCTTTACCTGCACATCAGTAGAAATCTTTTTTTCAGAAATGAATATATCGTGCTTAACTCCAATACCCTGTAGATCTTTTTTAATATCTTTCAAAATCAAATTTACAGCTCTTTTTTTAATTTCTTCTGAATTTTTGGATTTACTATTTATAAATAAATTCTCATCCATCTCTTCAGCAATTTTTTCTAAATATTCACCTGGATACAAATGTTCAGGAAGCTTTTCTTTATTTTTATTTTCTTTATTTTTTTTGTGGAATAATATTGTGTCTTTTAATGACTCAATTTGATTACCAGCATCGTTAATATAATATTCTTTTGTAACATCATGACCAACTGATTTTAATAAATTTGCAAGAGAATCGCCAAGAATTGCTCCTCTTGCATGTCCAACATGCATTAAACCAGTCGGATTGGCTGAAACATATTCGATGTTTATCTTTTGTTTTTTAAAAGCCTTCTTAATTGTGTTTGTTTGAACTAATTTTAATTGATTTTGAATAAAAATCTTTTTTAAAAATATATTTATAAATCCAGGTTTTTTTATTTCAACCTTTTCAATATATAGATTTTCTAACAATCTTTTTTTAATATTTTCGGCAAATTCATATAAATCAAAAATTGAATCTTTCCAATAAATCATAGCAATATTTGTTGAAATATCACCAAATTCCCAATTTGATGAAGTTTCAATATTAAATTTTTTTCTTTCAAAATCTTTATTTACTAAAACCCTCTCTTTATTCATAAGTTTAAGGATGCCAAATAAGATTTGCTTTAAATTTTCATAGAAGTACATTTTAAATATTATATAAATTAAAGAATTTATTGTGTATTGAAATAGCGTTCTTATCTGTTAAGCCTGAAATATAATCCGCTACATTTAGCATAAGCTGACTTTTTGTTTCAAAGTTTCTCCAAATTTTTGGTAAAAGTTGGAATTCATCAACAAATAAATCAAAAAGTTCTGAAACAATTTTTTTAGCTTTAAATGTCATAGTTTTAACAGTTATGTGATTATACATTTTTTTTTTTAAAAATGTTCTTAATTCTTCTTCTTTATGAATCATATCATCACTAAAACTTACAATATTTTTTTTAATTCTAATAATATCAAAAACATCTTTAGGTTTTAAATGTAAAAGATTTATTTTTGTGTTACTCACTAGATCATTTATCATGGTATTAATTAGTAATCTCACCAGTTCATGTCTTAATTTATAATTGTCATTTCTAAAGTTTTTAATTTTAATTTTTTTAAGACTTTCCTTAACTAGAGTTACATTTTCAAGTTCTTCTATAGTAAACAATTCAGCATGAAGACCATCATCAATATCGTTATTGTTATATGCAATATCATCTGAAATAGAG
>MDTG01050942.1_pt1 | contig 20891 bp, 26 predicted proteins | sample 811421 | NCBI WGS metagenome assembly MDTG01 (sample SAMN05326645, study PRJNA326480) | marine metagenome | isolation source: seawater | place: Pacific Ocean: South East | collected 2011
ATACGCCCTCCAAACCGCTACCTTGATCTGCAAAGGCTTCAACCGTGATATATTCATTTGCATCCAGCACTTCTTGCGGGATATCTTCCCATGTAAAGCCGGTTAGGCCAGAGGCACGCGCACCTAAATCTTCAACATGCAAAACCTCGCCTTGCATAGATTTAAAGACCACATTAGTGGCGCCTGACGCAGCCGGCAGATCAACGACCCCGTGCACAGCCCCATCATTATCAGGATAGGCTTTTGTACCTGGCACGAGAACTGAATTGCCAAGCAAGTTTGTAGCCGTTGCAATTCTGAATTCAGAGAGTTGACTAGATAACCCTTTTAAGGTCTCACCCATTTCCGTAATGCCCGTCACTGTGGAAAATTGTGCCATCTGTGCGATAAACTCTGCATTTTCCATCGGCGCAAAGGGATCCTGATTTTGCAGCTGAGTAGTCATCAGCTTTAGGAAATCTTCCTGTCCAAGAGCCGAGCCATTGGCCCGTGTTTTCTGTTCGGTTTCTCTGATACCTAATTTATCTAAAATGGCATTCAGGGATTGGTTATTTTCAACCGTGCTCATACTGGTCTCCGCCTTTTTGGGTTATTTACCCATGCTAATTGTGCGTATCATCAATGAACGCAATGTTGAGACAACCTCAACATTATTCTGGTATTGCCGAGAGGCTTCTAACATCTCGACCATTTCTTCATTCTCATCTACCGCTGCCCGAAACACATACCCGTTTTTATCTGCTTCTGGATGCGAGGGCATGAAAACTTGTTCTGGCTCACGCAAAACTGTTTTGATATCTGCCACATCTACAGTCGATACGCCCGTGCGCTTAAGCGCATCTGCAAATTTTGTCTCAAACACTGGTTTTATCGCGCGATAGGCACTTTTTTTATCGCCTGTAACCACACCAGCATTGGCGAGATTGCTCGCAACCGTATTTAGGCGAACCATCTGCGCCGCCATAGAACGGCCGGCGATATCAAAAATATTTTTAACTTCAGCCATAAGTCTGCCCCTTTTCCTACTCGCCACGTATCGCTGACATCAGTCCAGTTATCCGACCATTTAGAAACTGCAACGTCGTTTGATAGCGGATAACATTTTCAGAGAATTCCATTTGCTCCACCTCCATCTCGACCGTATTGCCATCCAAAGACGGGTTAAGCGGATCTCGAAATAACAGCTTTTCACGCAATGGACTAATATTGGTTGGAAAATGAACATCATGGGTAGTTACCAACGGTCCTTCTTTAATATGACGCTGTATTTCCCGGTCAAAATTGACGTCACGAGCCTTGAAATGCGGTGTTGCAGCATTTGCAATGTTGGATGCCAATACTTCATTGCGCTTTGAGCGCAACTGCAAAGCCTCTGAATAAAATTGAAGGTAATTACTGATTTTACTCATTTTTTCAGCACATCAACCATTAAAATAAATTATAAATTTTTTCAGCCATTCAGCCGGATTTGGTGTAAAATTTGCAAATAGGATGCCAAGTTGCTTTAGTGGAGAAAAAATATGAATTCAGCCTCCCTTACTTATGGTGCCGGACCGGGCTCTACTATCACCCTGACAGCGGAAACCATTCGCGTGCGTGATGCCATTATTGAAAAATTTTCAGACAAGTCCTTGGCTGAGCTAAATAGCTTTATTGAAACCGGCCTAGCTACTGAAAAAGACGATAATAAGAGGCTCGGCATTTTGGCCGCTCGGGTCTATATCTTGCGAATGCGGATGCAGAATATCTCCAGCTTTAATCGAGACCCCTCACAAAAAGCAATTTCTGAACTTACGCCTGCAGATATGTTAAAAGCACCGCAATCAAAAGGTGGGAATGCAGAAGAAAATGGGGAGAGTGAAATACCCGAAGATATGTATGAGGAATGGAATGAGCTGATGGTAGTTGAATCTGGCGAAATCAACGGTGTGCGTATTCCAAAAGGCGTTGCTATTACCGTGGGCATTGAAGATGCGCACCGGCTCATTGAAACAAAAAAGGCTGTCTTTGCCAAATCTCTATCAGATGAGCCGGAAAATGTGACCCCCTCAATACCAGAACAAGGCGCACCAGAACAAAGTGCACCATTAGCCGAGACGGAAATACCGAGCCTTGAAGAGGATGAAAATCCAGATAGGCCAGAGAATATTGATACGGCCAGCGAGACAGTTGGGGAAAATACAGGCAATTTGGGTGAACCAGAACTAGGATCAAACTCAGATATAGAACAAGCTATGACTGTGCTAGAAGAAGGTGAAGAGTTAGATCTAACCACACAGACACAATCTGATAAAGATAATAATCAAGGGTAAAAATTGGGGCAGATGAAAAATATAGCGAACATGCGACCGAACGCACCCTGCCCCAGTTACTACCTTTCTCGAAGCAAACAGATATTATCGGCTGTTATGTTAGCCATTATGCTTGGGGGTGGTCTTTTCAGCTTGTCTGGTTGCATGCTAGAGCGTTTTCGGCATGAGAAATACACCTGCCAAAACAGCAATTTGAACATAGCAGAAATCGTTATTAGGAACGCTAAGAAAGGTAAGCAAGTAAAAATCTTTGGGTATGACGGCGACCGCGTTGGCACTATTGAAGAAATATCTAGCCAGACGGCTGTTATTCGCACGCCAGAGGGAACGCTAAAGCTCAATCGAAAAACCGGCTCCCTTTCTGTGCAGGTCCGCAACCGCTATACCCGTACAAACTGCAAACTGTCTGTCTTTACGCTATAATTTGCGCATGGTATGAGTAAGGAAATGACGCTTTGCCTTTAACCAGCTTTACGCTCGGTGGAAACGGGCAATCGCCTCGGCTTCTTCCTTTGGCAAATCGGTTGTTAGCATGATTTCCGACGCTGATGCCCCGCCCCTAGCCAATTCTATCGCTTTACTCATCTGGCTTTGAGAATGAAACCCATCTGCCAGTCTAGTCAGCTCCTGTTGTTGACGCGAAACCACCTTATCTATCTCTTCTAACTTGGTTTCCATAGCGGCAAGCCGACTATTAATCTGTTCCACAGAATTAGTGATGCGGGCGAAGACTGTTTCAATATCATTATACGTTGAAGAGAGCCTTCGCAAAAGGTTAAGCGTTTTTTTCTGGAAATTATTAATCATCAGGATAATGGCAATCACCGCCAATAAAATGAGACCAGCATAACCGAAATTTGAGAGAAACAGGCTTAAACTCACCGAAAAATTACCTTTAATAAAAATCTAACAACACTATCTTATATGCGATAGGTTGTGTCAATTCAATGACAGCGATTGGGATCTATTCCTTGCTCGCTTGTTGTATCGCCTGATTTTGAGCCGTATATGCTTTTGCCGCAGAGTTTTGCGGCGTTACAATATCGCTATGGTCCTCTGCTGTCGTCTCTGACAGGAGCGGCGGCCCCGAAGCTTGACCAGTCTTTGGTGTATAAGGATTGATAGGCCTATCTTCTTGCAGATAATTTTGCATATCATTAACCAGATGGGCATTATGACGCGCCTGAAATTCAAGGCGGGTTAGTTGACGTAATATGTCCGCAATTTTCTCCCGCGTTTCCGCGTTTAACTCAGAAGCAGAAGTTAACTGAGTGCTGTGTCCAGCTAGCCAACTATCGAAATCACTGACGGCCTTCGCGAAGGTTTTAGAATCATTCAGACATGACGAAACACCGCCGAGCTTTTGCTTGGCAGTTTTCAATACATCATGAATAGAGAGATGTGCAGACATAATCGTCTCCGTTTTATTTTGTGCGACGATCAGTTCTTACGTTTTCATCTCCCTGTATGCGTCCATCAGTGCATCCGATATTTTATCAATATCGATAGGATAATTGCCTTCTTTAATCGCTGACTTAATCCGGTTGACTTTATCCATGTCAACAGGTGCAACAGAGGCCATATCCCGCGCAACAATAGCCATTTCAGCAGATTTTAATTCCACTGAATCGGTTTCAGGTGCACTGCCCGGCTTAGGCGCAGGGGTAGAAGCTTGCGGCTGGGCAGCTTCATTCCGTCGCGTCTTGACCGTTTCAATCCGACTGATGGCGTTTTTCACACTATCAACCATACTTACCTCCTATAAACACTGTAACGACACAGATTTAAAATTTGTTAGCGCCGATAATTACTTTTTTTTCAGAAATCACTGTTGCAAAAACTTCTCTACCTGACCGTACATTCAAGAAACGTGCCACTTCGCCCCACTGCGCATTTTCAAGGGCTTTACCTTCACTTACGACCTGACCACCGCCAAACTCACTTGTTAGGGTTACTGGCTGACCTGCTGATATTAACCAGTTATCCTCTAAGTGGCTTGCTCTCAACATTTTACCAATTCCAAGCCTGCGTTTCAACTTGCGTCCTATCAGCATGTCAACTGAATTGTAATAATCTGAAATGCCTTTAACACTACCTTTGGCGATTTGTATATCAGATGCGGTAATTACATGTCCGCGTTTCAGACTCTGCGCGGCCTCTACATAGGCAACGGCCTGGTCTGCCTTAACTCGCAAATCAGCAATTTTTTCACGCTTTTTAATTGCTGGTGCTCCTATTTTTGTTCGGATAGCCAGCTTCCAGCCGTCTGGGTCTGGGCAGGAAATTTCTACAGTTTGCATATTGCCAAACATCGGCTGATAAGAAATTAGTCCCTCACAAGGACGGAAAAGACGGCTTTGATTGATAACTGGATTACCTTCATAGCCTTGCTCAGCCAAATACCCTATCAAACCGGCACGCAAATCTGCACCTGTTAACATTTCGGTGGGCGTTTTTGCAGCTCCTGCAGATATCGTTGATAGAAGGCCAAAACATAAAGGAAAAATAGCAATGACAGTGCGCATTTCAACTGCCAAAGAAGAAAATATGGTTACGGTTATCATCTGGCATATTTGCATCACTGTCCGAGCTTGGCTGTTTAACCAACATAGCCCGGATTTCGTTTAAGGACGGCAGATGGAGCACCTTGTCAGCAAAAAGATAATTTGGGTTACCGCGCACGAAAGCAGACTTGTTTTTGCGGATAATAGCCATTTGAACAAAGGCACGGTCAATGCCGCTACCACCATAAAAATTGACGATGACATGACTTAATGTTTCATCTTTTCTTACGCGGTGACGCGCTGAGTAGTTCGGGTCCATACGGAAAGGATGCGTGCTATCCTTGCCTGTCTGCGCGCCGCTATCCTGACGATATTCCAGTATAACGATAGGCTCTGTTGCCCATGCAGGGAGTCCAACAACCCCCCCAATTAGCACAGCTGAAAGGAGACACTTTTTTAGATGTTTTCTGGTCGAATTTATGGCCATGTGTTAAACTCCAGAAAGGTAACTTCTGCACCAGCAAGCTCAGCTAAATTCTGTCTTCTATCTAGGGGCTCAAGCACCACATTTGTGTCGCCTGCCTGCGAAACCCTTAAGATCTTAAATTTTGCCGTTTTATCATCTGTAAAAGCGAGATGATTTGGTCCTAGCCCCTGGCGCGTGCCAAGTTGGACTTGCAGACTATCCCCTATCAATTCTAATTTTGCCTTCATTGGCGCGCAAATGACTGTTTCTGCCAGTTTCTTTGCGTGGATGACCGCTGCATTACCGATAAGCTTTTGAATAGATTCACGGCTCTCACGGTTTAGCGTTGTCAAACTATAAAGCAGGTTCTTTTTTCCAAGCTTAATTTTGAACACATTATTCACCTTCTGCACCTCTTCACCGCCACCAGGTGCAGTTAAAAAACTGTCAATGCTAAGAATCGCAAAGTGCGTTTTAGAGAGCAATTCTGATGCGCTTTCATAGGTAATGTTGATATGCGTTTCAATACCTACATCCCCTTGGCGCATTTCAACGCGGCCTGTTGTTAGGTGGCGATAATCAAACCGGTTGAAATTGGCGCTTGGCGTGGTCGCTGCCGGGCGCTCGGTTGTCCGCGCATCATTTACCCGCAAAGAAGGCTGTTCAGACAATGAAATAGCGATTTCATGCGACAATCTGGCCGGGATTTGCGACATCCAATGCGGCAAATCATAGGCCAATTTATGATGAGGCTTGAATAAGGTAACGTGACTGATGGGTCGGTTCTGACAGCCATTTGCTGTTATATCACCGATCACCGCCTGGATGGTTACCTCATAATGGGTTTCATCTCGAAGCTCATTGGTAATGGCATAATCAAGAATTCGTGAAGCTGGCCGAACAATAAACATTTCCTGCAGGCTGGTAGTTTCATCCACTGCGCTATAGCCATCTATTTTTGCGCCACCTTCTAACGCCGCGTAATACAAGGCATCTTCCAAGGCTAGGTCGCGGGCTTCATCAACCGTATCCTCATGCTGGATGACCGCACGTCCTGTGACGGTGACCATATTTACGGATGGAAAACCGGTTGCTTGTGTGACCTTGGATAGGGCCAAGTGCGGTATGGAGATTGTCATCAAGACAGTCCAGACGAATAATAGCAAAATGCCTAGTCTCATCTGTCTTTCCTTTCCAGCATCAGGGGTTTCTTAAATGGCCTATCGAGCCGCGCTTAAGCTGTCGTGCGAGCTGTTTGCAGAAGGTAGCCTATCATCTCGCGGTCAATTTCTAAAACCACTTCATAGGTATCAGAACCTGTCGGGTTAATCCGAACGGTGCGTGCCCCGCGAATGGTGCCAGATACGACACCTCTAAAGGTGTCATTTTGAACCATGAGGTCGATAACGGTTGTATTCGAGTCTACCTGCAAGCCGTGAATTTGTTCAGCCAAATCACGCATCGCCGCCATTCTAGCTGAACGAATTGCCATCAGTCTTTTTTGGGCTTCGCTACGACCAGGCTGGGAAGAAGTCACCGCATAGCCTATAGCTGTGAGGGTCGGGATATCCTGGGTCTCTGCATCCAAAACATCTTTTAAGGTGACAATAGACTGTGTTTGCGAGGCTTCAACCATCGCCATTTCTGTTGCGGCTGTCTGAGTGTTTAACTGTTCCATCGACATACCCGACATATGGCCACCACAACCTGTGAGTAATCCTAAACCAGTTAAGGTAAGTAAGCTTTTGCTTGTCCGTTTCATCATCTGCGCGCTCCTGGCATTTTTTACCAATTTTCGGCTAGGTGTAGCAGGAGGCGAGCTATTCATGCTCATACCAAGACCACAGCGTTCAGCCGATAGATATCTGCCAGCTAACATGCATCATCCATGCCAATTCCAAGGACTGTAAGCGCAGCTCTATTTTTTTATCACTTTGGCACGGTATTTGCCTTGCTTACTGAGGGCTCATCGCTGCCCAATAAATATTGTTTAACGCCAGAGACAAAAATGTTTAGCAATTTCATATTCTTAATAAATTATGACCGCATGCAGGAACGACATAATTCCACTTTATGTCTAATATCTGACACAAGGAGTCCGTCATGGAAATGACACTACGAAGGTTAGGTATTAGCAGTATTAAATCACTATTTGGCAGTTTTGTTATGCCGATAGGCATTTTAGTGCTTATAGCCATGATGGTTTTGCCCCTACCCTCTTATTTGCTTGATACGTTTTTTGTTACTAACATTCTGCTTTCTTTATTGATTTTGATGGTCGCGATGCATACGCATAGGCCGCTTGAATTTTCTAGCTTTCCTACCCTTCTTTTGATTGCGACCGTACTGCGGCTAGGATTAAATGTAGCCTCCACCCGAATTATCCTTGGCAATGGCCATGAGGGCACAGACGCTGCGGGGCAGGTTATCGAAGCCTTTGGTGAATTTGTTATTGCTGGTAATTTTGCTGTAGGTATCTTTGTCTTTGTTATTTTGGTCATTATCAATCTTGTCGTAATTACCAAGGGTGCAGGACGTGTATCAGAAGTTTCAGCCCGCTTTACTTTGGATGCAATGCCTGGCAAGCAGATGGCAATTGATGCGGATTTAAACGCTGGCGTCCTGACCAATGATGAAGCCCGCCAGCGACGCGAAGAAATCACCCAAGAGGCTGATTTTTATGGCGCGATGGACGGTGCATCTAAATTTGTCAAGGGCGATGCAATAGCGGGTATCTTGATCTTGGCTATTAACATAATTGGCGGCCTAATCGTAGGACTTGCCCAGCATGATATGAGCCTCGAGACAGCTGGAAAATCTTATGTGTTGCTATCTATTGGAGATGGCCTTGTTGCGCAAATTCCTTCACTTTTACTGGCTATTGCGACTGCGATTATCGTGACCCGTGTTTCCAGCACTCAAAATATGGCAACCCATATTGGCAAGCAAGTAGGCATGTCTCGTGCATGGATCCCTGTTACCGGTGTTCTAGCGCTAATAGGATTTGTGCCAGGTATGCCGAATTTCTTGTTTGTAAGTGCCGCTATTGGTGCTGGAATCACCGCCTTTTTAGTGCGGCGGGCAGAGAAAAACACTACTGAGGATGGACGGCTTTTAGGTGCTGGCGCCCCGCCAGCATTGGGTGGACCAGTAGGAAGTAGCGGTAGCGGTAGTGGCGGCGAAACTGCAGAGCAAGGAGCACCAGACCGAATTGATTTATCTGATGTTACTGATAATTCTCCTGTTTCTATCCAACTTGGTTATGGCCTTATTGAAATGGTGGATGAAGAAACGGGTGGGCCGCTCGTGAGCCGTATTACTGGCATTAGAAAACAAATTTCACGGAATCTGGGCTTTGTTATACCAGCTGTTAGAGTACGCGATGATATGAGCCTGAATGCCAACCAGTACCGTGTACGCATTGGTCAGACTATTGTGGGTGAGGATGAAGTTTATCCGGACAGAAAACTGGCGATACCTGGCGAGCAATCTAATCTTAAATTGCCCGGCATTGAGGTTAAAGAGCCAACCTTTGGTATTGATGCGGTCTGGATTGAGCAACATAAGCAAGCAGAAGCGGAGCGAAGCGGCTATGTTGTGGTTGAGCCAGAGACGGTACTAACTACCCATGTTAGCCATCTGATGAATAAATTTGCAGGTGAACTATTAGGACAAGATGATGTTCAGGCTCTTTTGGATAATTTGGCCGCTTCAGCCCCTAGCCTTGTGCAATCAGTGATACCAAAACTTATTCCGCTTCATTCTCTGACGGGTATTTTGCGCGAATTATTAGCGGAGAGGATGCCTATAAGCGACCTGCGCCGGATTTTAGAAACATTAGCTAATCTTGCGGGTAAGAATTTGAGCATTGCTGAGTCTGCTGAAGCTTTGCGCCCGGGTCTAGCTGGCCTGCTTATCCAGCAGATTGCCCCATTGAGCCAGCCCTTGCCCGTTATTACGCTTAGCTCAGAGCTAGAACATATGCTAATTCAAATGACAAGACAGTCTGGAGAAGCTGGTTTGATGCTAGATAACGCACTTGCAGAGAAGCTTATTACATCCGTAACACAAGCATCTGAGCGCGTTTCAGCAGAAGGCAGAACTGCGGTAATGGTAGTATCCCCTGCCATTCGTAAACAGCTATCTGCCATCATTCGCCATCATATTGATGACATGGTGGTGCTTGGCTTTACCGAGTTACCCGACAATCGAAAAATTAATGTTGTTACCACCATTAGCGGTGATGATGCGCCTGCGTCCTAACTCTTTAGAACGCAAAGGATAAGGAGATAAAAATGACAACGCTGACTGTACAGGCTGAAGATACCGCCACAGCTATGGAAAAAATTGTCGACCAGCTAGGACCGAATGCCCTTATTCTGTCCACTTCCAAGCGGGATGGTAAAATTATCATGCGGGCATCAAATGAGACTGCGATGCCAGCAGATAAAAAAGCAGAGGCGGCCCATGCTCCTGAGTTCAGTCAACTATTTGCACAAGCATCTCGCCCTCTTGCAGACAGCCGAACCAAACTAGCAAGTCACGGTATTGATTTCGCAAGCCCTCCGTCCTTTGTATCCGCGAGCCAGTCCCAGTCAGCACGGCATAATGGGGCAGACGATGAAGCGGCCTCACCATCCGCACAGCAAGCCATGATGCAAGCTATATCCTTTATGGCTGACAGGATGGAGATGATGGAAGCACGCCTGTCTGGCATGATGCTAACCAGCCCGGACGGGCTGAATGATGCACTTCAAGACAGTACTCCCGTGCAGCTGATGCGCGCTGGATTTAGTCAGTCTTGTGTATTTGGCTTGCGCGCCGCTTATGCCAGTCTTGGGTATGAAGCTGGAATAACAAGCTTCCTTGATATGTTGGCAGATGATTTAACGCTTCCCCATGCAGAAAATATCCTGACCAAGCGGGTTGTATTTGTCGTTGGCCCTTCTGGCTCTGGTCGAACCACCCTTGCAGCCAAGATTGCAGCTAGCCTGAAAGAAACGCATCGCGGAAGAGAAGTTACGCTTGCCTCCCTTGGGGCGTCAATGAATGAGACAGATACACGCCTTCGTGGTTTAGCGCGGCTATTGAATATTGGGATTAGCCCTCTTTCACATGACGTAACAGGTCAGGATTTTGATAAGATGACCGATTTTGACATGATGGTCGTGGATGTAACGCTAGGCGCGGAAGAGGCGCTTGAAAAGCTTGCGGAGCTTACCGCCCATTTAGGGATTCAGAATGCAGGTGTGGTTCTGACTATTCCGGGCGGCAGTTCGCCAAAAATGATTGAGGTCACACTCGCTCAATTTGCGGAACTTGCACCAGTGACTGCGCTGACTAAGTTAGATGAGTGCGAGACGACAGCTCATGAGTTTTCTGCCTTGCATCAAGCAAATGCGCGTATAGGCATGCTTTCGGGTACAAAATCTGTTGTGGGAGCTATAGCCTTTGCTAGCCAAAAAATATTGTCGCAATATCTAAAAGAAAACTTTTCTCTACCACAAGAATAGTGGCTCGGCCGGTGAGGATAAGAAAATTATGACTGTATCAATTGCCATAACCAGCGGTAAAGGCGGCGTCGGAAAAACAAACTGCGCTGTGAATGTGGCTCTTTCCCTAAGTAAAATTGGTAAAAAAGTAGTTCTGTTTGATACTGATTTTGGAATGGCTAATGCGCATATCCTGCTCGGCCGAAACCCAAAACATAATGCAGCAGAATTTCTGAGGGGTGATGTTCAGATTGACCAGATACTTTCAGATGCCCCTGAAAATCTAAAATTTATTGCCGGCGGCAGTGGTTTGCTGGAAATGCTAAACTTGGATAATCAGGCACGCTACCGTATACTTCAATCTTTATCTGATCTCGAAGATCAGATAGATTATTTATTGGTAGATACCCCCGCTGGCGCATCCGATAGCACGTTATTCTTTGCAAGCGCCTGCGATATTCCAGTTGTGGTTTTGGTTGCAGAACCAACAAGTTTTTTAGATGCCTACTCCTTAATTAAAGCGGCACATTATGATAAAAATATAAATAATTTCAGCGTTTTAGTTAATATGGCTGATAATTCCGCTAGTGCAAAAAAGAACTTTGATAAATTTTTCGAGATTTGTCGACGCTTTCTGGACGTAAATTTGCATTATGCAGGAATGATACCGCTTTCAAATGCCATTAGACGGTCAATTGTGAAGCGGGCGCCAATTGTATCAGCGCAGCCAAGCTCGCCAGAGGCAAGAGCCTTTCAAGGAGCCGCACGCGAGATCGTAAGGGCGCCAAAAAATGAACAAAAAGGTATCCGGTTTTTCGGAACCTGATTAGGGAAATGAGGGCCGTATGAAACACTCATATGCTGAAAAACAGCCTGATGTTGATGAGCTAATAAGCTCGCATTCGGAATTGGTTCGCAAGATTGCGTGGCAAATTCACGGCCGTGCGCGCCATATCACGGAAATCGACGATCTAGTGCAAATTGGCTATACGGGTCTTATTGTGGCAGCCCAAAAATATACCCCGCTGGAAGGCGCGAGCTTTGCTTCTTATGCCAGCATCCGAATTCGAGGCGCCATTGTCGATTATTTACGCAAAAGCTCCAATCTCTGCCGTACTACTATTCAGATTAAGAAAAAATATAATGAGGCAACCGAAAATCTGGAGCGCAATTTGATGCGCCAGCCTGACCGCCAAGAAATAGCCCTTGAAATGAAAATGAGCGAGGATGAGCTTACCGAATGGGAAGCTGCGTTTCAGGCAAATACGCATCAGTCAATAGAATCCGTTTATGATCAGTTTTCTGTCTGGTTCACCTCTTCAGAAAACAACCCAGAGGAAGAGTTGAACGAAACGGAGCTTCATGCCCTGTTAAAAGAAGCCTTGACTACGCTGGCAGAACGCGAAGCTCTGGTGATCCAGCTTTACTATGTTGAAGAGATGAATGTATTTGAAATTGGCGAAGTGCTGGACGTATCAACCGGCCGCGTTTCGCAAATCAAAAAAGCAGCGATAGCCCATCTACGGAGTTACATTCAAAAAGGCCAGTAGCGCCTCTTCTACACCCCGCGCCTCTTCCTTTGCTTTTCTTGAAAACCGAATGCATGCGCGTGCGTGTAGGCGCTAGTAGTTCTGACCACAACTCATTTGCGACAATCTGGCGCTACCAGATTGCCTTTTATCACGCCACAAATGAATTTTACGATATTATTTAGTCTATCAGTCGGCGGGTCATATCGGTTTCTGTCTGGATTAGACGCGACGAGCCTGAAAAAGCCTGTTGCGCTTGAATAAGGCCAGCCAGCTCTGCGGTCATATCCACATTTGAAAGTTCAATCGCCCCAGAAATCATCTTACCATAACCATCTTCAAAAGGCCCACCAATAGCCGCCTCACCAGAAGCCTGATTAGCTTTGAACAAGTTATTACCTTTCGGGGTTAGGCGGGTAGGGTCAGAAAACTTTGCAAGACCAACACGGCCAACAATCTGTTCTTGGTTATCACCCATCTGGGCAATCACGCGGCCAAATTCATCGATAGTAATATCATTTAGGAAAAAGGTACGCCCCTGAATAATTGCGGACCGTGGTACTTGAATAGGCTGTTGAGTATCTGACAGTAAAAGCTGTCCGTCACTCGAGGTTATAAACCCGTCATTATCAAGCGAAAAAGAACCATCACGGGTGTAGCTATTGGTATCTCCATCGGGCGCATCTGGACGCTTTAGGACAAACATACCCTGTCCTTCAATAGCGAGGTCAAGTGTTTGATTGGTCTGTTTTAGAGGCCCCTGAGAGCGAAACTGGCGTATTGCATCTAAAGACGCCCCATTCCCGATTCGCCCCGGTGCAAGGAAGCTTGCCTTTTCAGCATAGAGGTCTTGGAAAGAGGCATCAGAGCGCTTATAGCCTGTAGTTTTGGCGTTGGCGATATTGTTCGACAACACATCAAGCTGTTTAAGGGAGGCGTCTAAACCCGAACGAATGACTGAAAACATCTTAAACTCCTGACCATAAGATGCGGTCTAAACGCAAATATTGTGCCAATTCAAAAGCCCCTCACAGAAATAAAACCACCCATCTCTGTGAGGCTAAAAATGCAAGAAACTTGTTAAGATACAAATAATTTAGCATTATATGTTTGCGGATCTGAACTTTTTGGAGCCTTACCATTATGAAAAATAGCGACTCACGCTCACTTGTGCCAGCGCCGTCACGCGCCGTGTCTCGTAACACGGGCAAACAAGATTTGGTGCCAGCCTCGCTTAATACTGAAAATCGTCGATTTGAAACGCGAGAAGACGTGCGCAATTTTCTGCCAGATATCCTGGGAAAAACGCTAGCTCGTATATGGATTGACCCTGATTTTCATAATAATTTTGCCTCTAATCCGACAAAAACTTTGGCTGAAAATGGCGTGATGTTACCTGAAAATATTGTTGTTGAATTTCAAAGGCAGGATAGCCAGCGCCCTCGCGTTGTTGTATTTGAACAAAAAGAGGGTTCTAAATTCAAACTTAGAATATTCTACCTTCAGCTTGTAATGATGGCAGGCCGATAATGATTTTAACGGCTTGTAGCTGGAGGATACAGCTACATTATGTTTATTGTGTATTTCTAGTAGCTTTCTTTGCGCTGTTCATATCCACTGGAAATGCCAGTGCCAGCGGACACAAAGCGACAGCCTCAACCGATAGTGATTTTGCCAAAGCTGTGCAGGCAGTGAAAGATAAAAATTATCAGCTCGCGCTTAACTTATTTGAGTTAGAGGCTCAGAAAACTGAATTTGAAGCAATGTATAATCTGGCGTTGCTCCTGAAAGCTGGCAAAGGCAGGCCACAGAATTATGTAAATGCGCTTTATTGGGCCTATCTTGCCCAGCTTGGCGGCATTGAACTAGCTGGGGACTTAATTGACGATTTAACGGATATTCTTGATGAACAACATCGTGAGCCGATATTAGCCCGTGTTGAAAGTCAGCTTGTCGGGCGCATAAATAAAGGGGATTTTGACGCTATCCCACAATATGCCGATTATTTCATTAGCCTATTGGAAGAACCGAATTATGAAAAAGCTTACCAATGGTATGCGATAGCTGTTGCGCTTAATCTGCCAGACATGGTGGAATTACGCGACGATATGGAAGCTGAACTTGAAACGGAAAAAATCCCTGAACTTCAGGAAATTAGCGCTACCCTTTTTAATCGGTTAATGAACGGGGAAGCCATAAAGATAAGGGAGAGGGCAAATGAAAGTTGACGTCCATTGGATAATTGATGGGGTGATGAGTGTAGAGGCAAACTCTGCTGAAGAAGGGGAAAAGGCTGTGTCTGAATTGCTCACCGCTTTCATTCAATCACATAAAGAACTAACCAGCCATTTTGGAGCAAAAGCCATTCAAGGCCAAGCGATCAAAGGAGATGGGATGCCGGATTCTGACAAGCCGATGTTAGACTCTTAAAGGACAGCTAAATAGGGACAGCTGATACCCTTAATTAAAAGTATTCAACAGTTCTGAAATAGTCTTTTCAAGTTCTTCATTATCGCGTTCGATATCTGCAATTTCCTGACGAAGTTGCTCAATGCGGGTTTTGCGCTTTTCCATAACATCGCGTATTTCGTCCAAGACAGTTGCTAAACGCTTGCTTAAATCTTCTTCATCTTCTGCCATTTTTTGTCTCCAGAAGCACCTTTTTCACTATTTACCCTTAAAAAATGTTTATATCGTATGATGAAGGGTAAAGCAGATAAGCGCAGGCTTTCCTGCCTTTTTGCATAATAAAAGCTAAATTCAGGTCGTTATTTTGCAATAATTAAGCCGTTTATCGGAGAGTTAAGAAAAAAAGTTAAAATTTTTGAAAAAATTCAGACCAAAATACAGATCAAATTTCAGATCAGGGGTCCACGTCATCCTTTAGGTACATCCTTTTGTTTGATTGATTTTTTTCGCAGAAATTGGGGTATTCGGCCTACTTCTTGCACGTTATGAAATTCTCATAGGCGGTAAGAGTTAAGAAAGTTGCCCAGATGACAGAGCTGAGAATGAAAGACGAGCAGGACAAAGAGCGCCCCTCACCTATCCGACTTGCTGACATAGATGCACAGCAGAAAATAATGGAAAGGGTAGATGAATTAATGCAAGAGGCCACCCAAACAAAACGGAGTAGCAACCAGGATGCAATTGCAAAGCCTTTCTGGGCGCAAACCAAAGTGGATATCCCGCCATCAGAAAAATTCGGAAAGTTAAGCCAGATGACAGAAGATGACAGCCAAAAAAATGCGCCAAAACGCGAAGGAGAGGAAGTAAAAACCCCAACCCAACCTCTTGATCCGCAGCCAGCGTCGCAAGCTCAAGGTAATGAGGCAAGTGCCCTGTCTGCAATCCGTGATGAGGTGATTAATAAATTGGGAACAGTGGCACCTGCTGTGCCCTCTCCTGAGCTAGATGAGGTATTACAGCGCCTCGAAGGGCTTGAAGGACGTGTCGACAAGCATCAACAAGATTTGACCGCTTTGCTAAAGTTGGTGCGCCAACTCGCCGCAAAAAAAGAGGAAAAAACAGAACCACAGAAAGTGAAATCAAGTAGTGGCGGCGCTGGGCTAGCTTTTTTTGTTACCCTATTGCTGGTCGGCGGTATGCTAGGCTGGCTATTCTGGATGGACCCAGCCTTTATGATGGATATGATGACTAAAATCATTAATGAAGGGCTGACCATGACTATCCAGCTATTAGCTTCATTTGGCGTGGTCTAAGCAGATAGTGGCTTTCATCAGAAGCAGGGCTTAACAAGATGGCTGACGCAGACGAACTGTTTAATGATACGCACTTATCTGGTCGTGCCAAACTAGGGTTTGGCGCTCTTATACTGTCAATAATTATCGTGATCGCCAGCGTATTCTTTTACGCCTTTTTGCTTTTTACCGCCCCTGCCCCTATTGCCAATAGCACGTTGCAAGAACGTTTAGAAGCGGCGCGGATGTCGAAAGATATGGCAGATAATCTCACCGACAACCAAACGGCCGAAGCTGAATTTTCTGATATGGACGAGGGCCTGAACGCAGAGGCAGAGATGGTGGATATGGATGGCGATGGGGTATTGGATTTCACTGGACCAGATTATCGCTATTATAAGTTCGAGACGCCCTTTGTTTCCAATCTCACTGACAGCAAAAAATTACTAACCCTTGAGCTGTCCTTACTGATTAAGCGCCCTGCCTTTTTTGTTGATGGTGAATTGGAAGATTTGATGAAGCTCGCACCCGCCATGCGCTCAAAAATTTTGAACTATTTGATAAGCTTGACGCCGGATAAGCTGCAAACCCGCAAGCATAGACAGGAACTGGCAAAAAATATCCGCTTGCTTCTTAATCAATATCTAAAAGCTGACAATCAAGATGATGAAGATGGCATCCTAGAAGTTCAAATCCTGAAATTAGTCGTAGCTTAAGCTATTTGCCACCATATATTGCCTTAATTAAATATTACTTAAATTAGCTTTGTTGCTGACCAGCAAAGGCAAATACCACATTCGCAAAAGCATCTACCTCGTCGGTCGATAACACAGCATGGTTAGCAAAGTTTGAGCTATATTTAGATGGCACATGGGCTGATTGGACAATAGAGGCAGGCTCTGGCGGGAAGTGCCATGTCATTTGTAGCCGCTTTTGCCGGTTTATGCTAAACTCCACAACAATACCAAACGGCGCGAACAAACCATTGACCTGCCGCTGAAAGGTACCAAAATGCGGAATAGAAATATGTTTGGGAAAAGTAATTGTGCGTTTTTGCTGTACAGCACGTTTTTTTGGCGTCGGTAAAAAAAATCCGTCAGAAAGATTTAACGAAAGTTGGTCTGTCCTGTAATCTGCTGTGCATTTTGCTTTCATGAACTCATCATTTTAGAGCTATATTCGATAATTTAATTATAGCTTATATTGTGGTTAGGTCAAATGCGAACCCCAATATGGGCGATACCTTAATTGCAAGGTAACACTACCATGTGAAGTTAGGACAGACAGGCTCTTTTACGCATTATCCTCATCATCCGTTTTACCGACTGAACGCAACCTGTCCACAATCACTTTAACATCTTCTTCTTCAAGATTAAGCTCATGCGATAATTTATTTATCTCTTGCCGCTCACTTGCTGTGATATGCCCGTCTGCGAGCGCCCGTCGTACCTCAGTTTCCATAATATTGCGCTTTTTAGTCATCTGGTTGGAAAAACCAGAGGCAACAATACCTGTTAGCAAAGCGACCACGCAAACCCCCATTAGCGCGGTAAATCCAGCCACTAGCTTGCCAGCGGCTGTCATCGGCACGACATCCCCATAGCCAACGGTAGTAAGGGTAATAAAAGACCACCACATAGATTCCGGAATAGAGCCAAAAACTTCTGGCTGAACTTCATGCTCAAACAAATAAATAGAGGTGCTAGAAATCATCACTGCCAGCACTAAAAGATAAAGTGTCGCGATAAAAGAGCGGCTTTCATGCACCACCGCAGCTGCTAAATCTTCAAGCGCTGAGTTATAATGCGAGAGCTTAAATAATCTGGCCAGGCGCAACATCCGCAGCCACCGCAAGTCAATCCCGCCAAATAGAAGTGGCAACAAGCTTGGCAATATCGCGACTAAATCAATAAGACCAGTAGGGCTTAATATGTAGCGCAAGCGTGCCCTATATATCGGGATTTTGTCTTGATCGGCAACCACAGCAGCAGCTTTGATCCGCGAAATATATTCAAGCGAAAACAAGCTGACCGATATAGCTTCAATCCACCAAAAAATCAGATAATATTCTGCATAGAGATAGGGAACCGTCTCTAAGCATACAGCGGTTAAATTTATGATAATAATAGCCGAGAGCGTGATATCCACCCACCAGCTAGCTCTATCACCCGGCTCTGCTTTTTCAAGCAGGCGATAGAGATGCTGGTTAAAGGTCTTAATATGCGGTTGTTGCGGCATTCAAATGTCCTGATCAATAGCTATAACAACACTTTTAAAAATTATCCTTCCGACTTCGTATTTCAGCAAACACCTCTCTATCAGAGGCATCTGTCATCTTTAACTGCGCACGAATACGCCTATCTGAGGCACGTAAAAATGGGTTTGTTGCAAGCTCTTCTGATAACAGGCTGGGCACCGTAGGCTGACTTTTTGCCCGCTTTTCTTCTACCCTCGCACAACGTGCAATCAGATCCGCATTATCTGGGTCAATAGATAGCGCAAAAGCGGCGTTTGCTTGTGTGTATTCATGACTAGAATAAATGGTTGTTTCTCCTGGCAGGGCCATCAATTTGGTTAGGCTATTCCACATCATCGATGGATCGCCTTCAAATATACGCCCGCACCCTAGCGAGAATAGCGTGTCGCCGGTAAAACAAACGCCTTGTTCTGGTAAATAATAATTCAGCATATCCAGCGTATGGCCAGGCGTTGCGATAACTTCGATATCTGTTCCGCCAAATTTTAACCTATCCCCTTCGGCAAGCAGTTTTGTGATATGCGCATGTCCGTCCTTATCACCGGACGGGCCATAGATTGTAGCTCCGGTCATGCTGGCTAATTCAGCTACACCATCTGTGTGGTCCCAATGATGGTGAGTTAGTAATATATGGCTAATACGCCAGCCAGTTTTTACAATAGCCGCTTGATAAGCCGAGGCATCTCCCGCATCTATCGCCGCTGTTTGACCACTTTCAGGGTCATGCATCAACACCCCATAATTATCGCTACCATATAAAAACTGATAAAATCTAAAAGGGGTCATTTTGCGCTTGCCTCCCAGAGTGGCCTGGCCTACCCAAACCATAGGTCGGATAGGATATATGCTAGTCTAACCGCAATAGTGCCACCCTAACAAGGGGGGTATCTACCCGTCATTTAAACAGACAAAATACTGCTATTTAATATCAAAATGCACCTATTCGATATAAGGCCACTTGCAAGCGAATGGCAACTCGCGCCATTATGTTGGCATGTTAAAGCCTGAAGATATCCGCTATCTTGTTGTTCATTGCTCAGATACCCCTGATGATGATGCGGTTACCGCTACGGATATTCATGCCATGCATCTGGGCTTTGGCTGGGATGGAGCTGGCTATCATGTCATCATTACACGGGATGGAATGTGCCATGCTGGGCGGCCTGAATATTGGCAAGGCGCACATGTCAAAGGACACAATCATTACAGCTTAGGGGTTTGCCTTATTGGGCGCCATATCTTTACCAGCGCCCAGTTTGCCGCACTAGAGACCTTGCTCGTAGACTGGCAAGGGCGTTACCCAAAGGCGAAGGTAGTAGGCCACCGTGATTTTCAAGAAACCTCTAAGACCTGCCCCAATTTCGATGCTGGCCAGTGGTGGCAAAGCCAAAACCCGCTAGCCACGCAAACGGCCCAGATAGGGGTGTCTTGTGCGCCGCTTTACAAGGCCCCGCCTGCTCTAAATAATTTGCCGCCTGCCCCAGAAACGGAGGCGTTAATGGGAGAGTTAGTTAAAATACAAAGCGCAAAACAAGTTTCAGGGTATGTCAAGGTCTTACTGACAACAGATGGATACAAAGGATGGATAGCTGCATCCTGTTTGTGCCGTGCGCCTGAAAACATAAAACACCAAAGCAGGCAGAAAATCACTGTGCCCGCAACCATTGTCACGGCCGCGCCTGACGTTAAATCTGCGCCGCTTGCAAGCTTGTCTATGGGCGCAATCGTCAAGGTGGAATACAAAAATGACAGCTATACCAAAGTGGTCCTTAGCCGCCAGGTGGGCTTAAAGCAAGTAGGATATCTACCTTCGCATACCCTTAGCCCGACCATTGAAGATGAAAAAGTACGCGTTGCCGATTGGCCCGCATTTGGTGAAAAATTTTTGGGCGTGCCGTATAAATGGGGGGGACGCAGTTCAGCTGGTCTTGATTGTTCAGCACTCCTTCAACTCTCTCTGAGCGCCGCAGGCTTTAACGTGCCACGCGATAGCACCCCGCAACATGCCTTTATGAAACCAGCAGCAAAGACGCGAGGCGCCCGCTTTAAAGAATATCAGCGCGGGGATGTTCTGTTCTGGGATGGGCATGTTGGGATATGTGTAGGCACAGAATTGCTATTACATGCCAATGCCTATCATGCCAGCGTTGCGATCGAGAGGATTGAACAGGCTATTAACCGCATAAAGAGCCATTTTGGTGAACCAACCGAGCATATTGACGGCGCACTGCTTCTCCAGCTGTTTTAGCCCTTTTTTCTGTCCAAGCTGGTTAAGGTGCCGCGCATCCACCATAAAAGCACCAGAGATGGGCCTACCATCACAGCAGTGATGATAAAGAATGTTCCCCAATCCCCATTCAGCCAGTCAACTAACGCCCCAGAAGATGAGGCTAGAAAGGTGCGCCCTAGCGTGCCAATAGAGGCCAGCAAGGCATATTGTGTTGCTGTATAATTCCGGTCAACTAGTAGCGAGATAAAGGCCACAAATATCACAGTTGCGATCGCGGCGGCTAAGTCATCTAACACTACCGCTAAGGCAAATAACCATTCAACCTTGCCGCTCCATGCCAAAACAGAGAACAATAAATTGGTTCCAGCCATAAATAATCCAGCGAATAATAATGCCCGCA
>MDTG01054655.1_pt1 | contig 20891 bp, 17 predicted proteins | sample 811421 | NCBI WGS metagenome assembly MDTG01 (sample SAMN05326645, study PRJNA326480) | marine metagenome | isolation source: seawater | place: Pacific Ocean: South East | collected 2011
TCATCTAAATTATTCATTTCACAAATATTAGACTTATTTAAAGTTAAATCAACAACTTTTGAAATTGATAAAAAAGGTATTTTTTTACTTAAAAAAGCTTCCACAGCTATTTCGTTAGCTGCATTCAGAACTGTGGGAGCACTTCCACCCTGCTTCAAAGACGAAATGGCTAATTTTAATGAAGGAAAGGATTCATGATCAGGTCTAAAGAAGGTAAGTTGCGATAATTTTGTTAAATCTAACTTCTTTACAGAAGCACTATTTCTTTTTGGATATGATAGAGCGTATGCAATTGGTGTTTTCATATCAGGCGTACCCATTTGAGATAAAATTGAACCATCTTTGTATTCAACACAAGAGTGAACAATTGATTGAGGATGAATAATAACTTCTATCTTGTCAGTTGGCATATCAAACAAATAATGTGCTTCTATAAATTCCAATCCTTTGTTCATAAGAGTGGCAGAATCAACAGATATTTTTCTACCCATTTTCCAATTTGGGTGTTCTACAGCTTGTTCAGGTGTTACATTAGCTAAATCTTTGTATTTTTTTTTGAAAAAAGGTCCACCTGATGCGGTTAAAATTATTTTTTCAATCTGATCTCGATTTGACTTTTCAAAAACTTGAAAAATGGCATTGTGCTCAGAGTCTATTGGTAAAAGGTTTGAATTAGTTTTGTTAATTATTTTTTTTAAAATATTACCAGAACAAACTAAACTTTCTTTATTTGCTAACCCAATATCAATCCCTCTTTCTGCAGCCTTTATCACCGGCAGCAAGCCAGCTGAACCAACTATTGAGGCTATCATGAAATCTATGTCATAATCAAGAATATCCACCAGACAGTCTTTTCCACTTAAAATTTCAACAGAAGGATCAGGATTTTCTTTTTTAAATTTTTGATAGGCCGTCTCATCTTTGATTGCAACAATTTTAGGTTTAAATTTTTTTATTTGATCAATCAATTTTTTATAATTTTTATTAATCGTTAAACCAATTAATTCAAATTTATCTTTGTGTAAATTTAATATATCTAATGTAGAATCACCTACAGATCCGGTCGAGCCAAAAATAGTTATCTTTTTCCTCATATTAAATTTTGATTTATTTTTAATAATTTTTAAATGCTATGTATTATATTTTAAAACATCATAAAATTCTCTAAAAAATTAAAATTAAAGATATTTAAGGTAAAAATAACAGTTAGTAACAAAAAAATACTATCAATTCGATCTAAAACACCTCCATGTCCAGGAATTATATTACTACTATCTTTTACATTGCAAAATCTTTTAAAATAAGATTCAATAAAATCTCCTATTTGGCAGACCACTGAGAAAAGTATAATTATTGATAAAAAAATATAGTTTGTGATTACGGTAGTTTTAAAAATCAAAAAAAAGATTAATATAGTTAATAAAATACCTCCTATAAAGCCTGCCCATGTTTTATTCGGACTTATTAAAGGAAATATTTTTGGTCCATTTAAATTTTTACCAAAGTAATATCCGCCAGTATCTGTAGCAACTGAAATTACTAAAACAAATAACAACAAGTTCATTTTATCGTCATAAAAATTAAAAGCACAAATAAAAGGCGTAATTAGATAAATAGTCCCAAAAAAATTTAAAACTTTGTAATATTTTTTAAGCATATTGAGAAATAAAACTAAAAGAAAAAATGAGACTGAAAGAATCAATTTTTCAAAAGTATAAAAGGTAACAGAAATTTGCAACAATATAATCTGAAAAAAATCAATAGAAGTAATCTTTGATCTTGTCAAAAAAAAATTATCTGTTCTAGACTTATGTATTTTTTGTAAATTTTTAAAGTTTAACAATCTAAAAAATTCCCAAAAACAAAGAAATGACAAAAAGTTTATTAAAAAAAGATTAAAAATTAATTGTGATTTTGTACTGAAAAAAATCAGAAGTAAAAAGAAAGTTGACGATACAATTCTTGAGATATTCATTTCAATATGTGATCTTTCCCAAATCTTCTTTTTCTTTTGATAAAATTATTTATAGCTTGTTGATATTTTGAGGAGTTAAAGTCTGGCCATAAAGTTTTTGTAAAGTATAATTCTGAATAGGCAATTTGCCATAATAAAAAATTTGAAATTCTCATTTCTCCTGAGGTTCTTATTACTAAATCTGGATCAGGAATATCTTTAGTCATCAAAAAATTTGTAAAGATTTCTTCTTTAATACTATTTTTTCTAGTTTTTATCAGTCTATTTATTCCATTGATTATTTCGTTCCTAGAGCCATAACTCAAAGCTAAAATAAAATATAAGTCATTAAAATCCCTTGTTAAGTTTATTATTTTATTTAATCTATTTGTAATAGATTTGTTGAAACTAGTTATATCTCCAATGACCTTAAATTTTATTTTATTTTTAATGAAATTTTCAACTTCTGAATCTAAATAAAACTTTAGTAAATTTTGTAAATCATTTACCTCTAATGGATCTCTGTTCCAATTTTCTGTTGAAAAGCTATAGAAGGTTAAATATTTAATTTTTAATTTTAATGATTTTTTTACAATTTTTTTAATTACCTGAGAACCCATTTTATGTCCATCTACAACAGGTAGGCCATTTTTTTTTGCCCATCTTCTATTACCATCCATTATAAATGCAACGTGTGTCAGTTCGTTTTTTTTATTGTTATAATCCATTAAATTTGCAAAATATCTTTTTCCTTCTCATGAAATAAATCATCAATTAATGAAATAATTTTATCAGTTAATTTTTGCACCACATCTGAAAATTGAAAAAATTCATCTTTTGAAATTTCTTTATTTTTTTCCGACTCTTTCAAAGTATCCATAGCATCCCTTCTAATATTTCTTACAGATATTTTTGTTTCTTCAGAATACTTAGATGCTAGTTTAGCTATTTCTTTTCTTCTTTCTTCGGTTAAATCAGGAATAGGTAATCTTATTAAATTACCTTCTGTCATAGGGTTTAGTCCTAAATTTGCAGATCTGATAGCATTTTCTACAATATTTATTAATGAATTATCCCATACCTGAACTACGAGCATTCTTGATTCTGGAACACTGATGGCAGAGACTTGAGACAAGGGAACCTTGGATCCATAAGCATCAACCTGAATTGGTTCTAACAAACCAATAGAAGCTCTACCAGTCCTAAGACCAGAAAATTCTTTTTTTAAAACATCGACTGATTTAAGCATTTTATTTTCAATGTTTTTTAAATCGAACTCCATAATATTACTCTTTAATTAGTGTAAAGTTTCCCTCTCCATTAATAACGTTCAATAATGAATCTTTATCAAAAAGTGAAAATACTATAATCGCAATTTTATTCTCTCTTGCAAGAGAAATTGAAGAAGTGTCCATTATTTTCAAATTTTTTTTTATAACCTCATCATAACTTATAAAATTGAATTTTTTAGCTTTTTTATTTTTGATTGGGTCTGAATCATATATACCGTCAACTTTTGTAGCTTTTAATATAACATCACATTTCATTTCAGACGCTCGCAATGCCGCAGCAGTATCCGTAGTAAAAAATGGGTTTCCGGTTCCTGCTGCAAAAATAACAACTCTTTTTTTTTCTATGTGTCTAATGGCTCTTCTTTTTATATATGGTTCACAAATAGTGTCCATTTTTATAGCTGACAAAATTCTAGTTGGTACTGATAATTTTTCTAATGAACTTTGAAGTAATAAAGAATTAATTACAGTAGCCATCATACCAGTATAGTCAGCTGTGACTCTATCCATTCCCTTGCTGTGGCCAGAAGAACCTCTAAAAATATTTCCACCGCCTACAACTAAAGAAATTCTTATATTTTTTTTATAAATTTTAGATATTTGACTGGTAACATAATCAATGGTTGGTATATCAATACCAAATTCTTTTTTCCCCATAAGGGCTTCACCAGATAATTTTAATAGAATATGCTTGAATTTTGTTTTTTGCACTACTAATAATATTTTAACTAAGCACTAATTTCACCAACCTTAAAAATAATGAAGTTATTAATTTTCAGATCACATTCATATTTCATATTATAACTTTCCAAATATTGCCCAATTTTGATTTTATTGTCCATTACAAAATATTGTTCAGTTAAGCATACTTCTTCATAAAATTTTTTAATTTTTCCTTCAATAATTTTTTCAATAATATCTTTTGGCTTTCCAGAATTTGATAATTGCTCAATAAAAATCGATTTTTCTCTATCAACTAAATCATTGTTAAGAGTTTCAGGAATAATTGATTTAGGATCCGTAGCGGCAATGTGCATACAAAGATTCTTTGTGATATTTTCCTCATCTTTAAAATTGGGTTTTGAAGAATACTCAAGAAGTACACCAATTTTTCCAGAATTATCATTAACTGCATTATGTAGATATTTTTGATAAGAAACACTTTCTCCTTCAAAAAAATTAAGTCTTTTTATGACAAGATTTTCTCCAACCTTTGCAATCATTGAGGTCAATTCGTCTTTAACAGAATTGTTATTTAATTTTTCATTTAAGAGGTTATCTACATTGCAAATTTTTTTTTTAACTACAAGATTAGTCAATGTATTACAAAATAGTTGAAAATCACGATTTCTTGCTACGAAATCTGTTTCACAATTGATCTCTAGAATACCTGCTGATTTATTGATCATGGCAATTGTAATCAAACCTTCTGAAGCATCTCTTGCAGATTTTTTTTGTGCTTTACTAATTCCCTTTTTCCTCAACCAATCCACAGCACTGTCAATATCGCCGTCAACTTCCTCTAGTGCTTTTTTACAATCCATCATCCCAGCACCTGTTTTTAATCTTAAATTTTTTATTTTTTCAGAAGTAATCATAATTTTATAATCACAAAATTTACTTAAATCTCATTTTTAATATTTTTTCTAGATTCAGAAATGGTGCTTGAAATAATATCACAATAATACTCGATTGAACGCATAGCGTCATCATTTCCAGGAATTGGAAAATCAATACCTTCGGGGCTACAATTAGAATCTAATACAGCAACAATGGGTATTCCCATTTTGTTGGCCTCCTGAACTGCTAAAAATTCTTTATTCGTATCGATAATAAAAAGAAGATCAGGTTTTCCATCCATATCTTTAATACCACCCAAGGCTCTATTGAGTTTAGCCAGGTTTTTTTCAAATTTTAGAGTTTCTTTTTTAGTGTAGGTGGAACTTTTATCTTCTAATATCGACTCGATATTTTTTAACCTTTTGATAGAGTTTTGAATAGTGTCCCAATTGGTTAACATACCACCAAGCCATCTATTATTGATATAATACTGCTCACAGTTAGTTGCTGCTGAGGTGATGATTTCAGATGCTTGACGCTTAGTTCCAACAAACAATATATTTTTATTTTTAATCGCAAAGTTTTTAAAAATATCAAGTGCTTTTTTAAAAGCAACTAGGGTTTGTTGAAGATCTATGATATGAATTCCATTTCTCTCTCCAAAAATGAAAGGTTCCATTTTTGGATTCCACCTTTTTGACTTGTGACCAAAATGTATGCCAGCTTCTAGTAAACTTTTAATTGATATTTTCGATTCCATAATATTAATCCGGTTTTTCCTCCACAATGTTTTATTAACACCGGCTATCTACACTGTGTGTGAAATTATTGATTAATCTACTTCAATTTTTTTTTTATTCAAGTAAATTTAATTTTTTTCTTCAAATAAAGTTAATTAATTTTTTTTATTTTAGCTACCCCAGGAATTTGCTTAAGATCGTTTAAAAAATTAAAATTTATTTGAAAATTAAATCTTGAATTAACTAAAAACAGTTTATTTTTATGTTCAAAATAAAAATTTAAAGTATTTTCGCCTTGAGTTACTTTTTTTAAAAATAAACTCAATTTTTCAAAATCTAATTTCTTTAAATCCAAAGTAACATCTATCTTAGATTGTTTTAGTTTAGAATTTAAGTTTATTTTTACAATGTCTGTAACACTTAATCTTGGTGGATTAATGTTTTTCATTATTTCAAGATTTACAATACAAAAATCTCCGACTGAAGGTATATTATCTATTCTTTCCAAAACATCAGAAAAACAAATTACTTCTTTTTCATGCGTATTATCTGAAAGTTTAAAAAAAACATATTTCTTTCCAGTCTTTGATTTTCTTTCAGTGACATTATTTATAAAAACAAATGTTTTGAAAAAATTTAAATTTTGGTTTAGAATTTTTTTTTCAACTTCTGAAAGTTTAATCAAATTTTTTTCACTAAAAAAATTTTCAAATAATTCAACTGGATGATCTGATATAAAAAATCCAAGTGATTCATACTCTTTTTGTAGAGTTGTCATCTTATTCCAAAACTCATTGGACTCAGAATTAAAGTAATCATTATCTAAAGTATTATTTTGAAATAGGCTTTCCTGGAATTTATTAGAGTTTTTGTGATGGTCTGAATTAAACTTTAAGATTTTCTCCATATTTTCGTATAAATATTTTTGATTTTTTTCAATTGAGAATAATGCCCCAGCATATATTAGGTTTTCAAGATGTCTTTTATTAAGAACAGAATTATCAATTCTTTTCAAAAGATCTATCAATGACAAAAATTTCCCATTATTCTCCCGCTCATTTACTAAAAGTTTAATTGAATTCTCACCGATATTTTTAATTGCACCCAAACCATATCTTAGTGAAACAGGTTTCTCAAATTCATCATAAATCACCTTGAAAGTTTCAAAAGAATGATTAACATCCGGCTTTAATATTTCGAATCCCATCCTTTTAATTTCTTTACAAAAAACACTTAATTTTTCAGGATTATTAATCTCATATTCCATTGATGCACACAAAAATTCTAGAGGAAAATGAGCTTTTAGATAAGCTGTTTGATATGATATTAGCGAATAAGCCGCTGCATGACTTTTATTAAATCCATATCCAGCAAATTTTTCAACCTCATTAAATAATTGCTCGGCTTTATATTCATCAATATTTTTTTTCTTGCAACCGTTAATAAAATTGTTTTTTTGAGCTTCCATTTCACTTTTGATTTTTTTTCCCATTGCTCTTCTTAAAAGATCTGCTTTTGCTAGACTAAATCCTGCTAACTGTTTTGCAATTTGCATTACTTGTTCTTGATAAACCATAATACCGTAGGTTTCATCAAGAATATCGCAAAGATCTGGATGAACGTATTTTATTTTTTCATTTGAATTTTTCCTTTTTACATATAACGGAATATTATCCATTGGACCGGGTCTATAGAGTGAAACAATTGCAATTAAATCCTCAAACCGATCCGGTTTTATTTTTATAATCGTATCTCTCATTCCAGTTCCATCAAACTGAAAAACACCAATAGTTTGACCAGATTTAATCAAATCAAAAGTTTTTCTGTCGTCTAAAGAGATATTTTCTAAATCAATTTTAATTTTTTTTTTCTTTAATAATTCACATGTTCTTTTTAAAACAGTGAGTGTTTTTAGTCCCAAAAAATCAAATTTAACAAGTCCAATTTTCTCAACATATTTCATTGAAAACTGTGTTACAGGAAAACTTGATCTAGGATCTCTATATAATGGTAAAATTTCGTGTAAAGATTGTTCTGATATAACAACTCCAGCTGCATGAGTTGAAGCATGTCTTAACAAGCCTTCAATTTTTTCAGAAATTTGAAAAAGTTTTTTTAAATTAAAATCTTGTTCAATTAAATCTTTTATTTTTTTTTCATTTACTACAACTTCTTTGAGATTTGTTGGCTTCGCAGGATTAAATGGAATTAATTTGCAAATTTGGTCAACTTGATCATAAGGAATTTGCATTACCCTTCCAACATCTCTTAGTGCAGCTCTAGCTTGAAATGATCCAAATGTTATTATTTGAGCTACTTTATCCTCGCCGTACTTATTTTGAACATATTTTATTACTTCATCTCTTCTTTCCATACAGAAATCAACATCAAAATCAGGCATTGAAATTCTTTCAGGGTTTAAAAATCTTTCAAACAAAAGGCCAAATTTTATTGGATCTAAATTAGTTATAGTCAATGCCCATGCCACTAAAGAGCCTGCTCCTGAACCTCTTCCAGGACCAACAGGAATATTATTTTTTTTAGCCCATTGAATAAAATCAGCAACTATTAAAAAGTATCCAGAATAACCCATTTCTGTTATAACTTTTAATTCAAAATCTAACCTTTCTAAATATTCACTTCTGTTTGCGTTAACTATTTTTTGATATTTTAGTTTTTTTTGAAGACCTTCTTTAGCATTTTGAATAAGTAAATCCGCCTCATTAATTTTGGTATCTATTTTTGGAAGACTAGGTAACTTTTCTTTTAAAAGAAAATGACATTTTTTTGCTATTTTTAATGTATTTGTCAGTGCAGTCGGAATATCAGAAAATAATTGATTCATTCTTTTTGTGTTTTTCAGAAAAAACTCTTCTGATGGTCTTTTTCTTTGATCACTATCAAAATAAGTTTGCTTTGAAATACATGACAAAATATCTAAAGATTCATAAAAATCTGAACTATAAAAATAGTTTTCATTAGTTGCAACTAACGGAATTGATTTGCTTTGAGAGGTTTCTATTAAATAATTAATGAAAGGATTTATTTCTAATTTTTTTAACCTTTGAATCTCTAGAAAAAAGTTTTTTTTATATATAGATTCTAATTTATCAATAATTAATTCACACTTTTCTCTTCCATAATTTTCAAAGTTTCTTTTTAATAATCCTTCTTCTCCTCCTGATAAACAAATTAAACCAGATTTATATTTTTTTAACAGATCAATATTTACAACTGGTTGGAAATTATTTGTATTATTCAAGTAAGACTCACTAAGAATCTTTGATAAATTTTTATATCCATTTTTATCAGATATAATTAGTAATATTTCCCCCTGAGCAAAATCTTCAATTATTAATTTAATACTGCAAGAAATTATTGGTTGTATACCATTTTTAACACAATTAAGAGAAAATTCCATACACCCAAATAGATTATTTTTATCGGAAATACTTATTGCAGGACTATTATTTGATTTACAGAAACTTATTAAATCACTTATTCTGAGTGCACCATCTGATAAGGAATATTGTGTGTAATTCCTTAGATGAATAAAAGTCTCAGTTTTTTTTGATAAGTTTTCCATTTTTAATCTCATAACATATATCAAAATATTTTATTAAATTAAGATTATGTGTTGCTGTAATGCATAACGTATTATTTACTTTTACAAGATTTTTTAGATATTCAAATATCATAATTGAATTTTTATTATCTAAACTTCCAGTTGGTTCATCAGACAATAAAATTTTAGGTTTTTTTATCATTGCTCTCATGATAGCTACTCTTTGTTGTTCACCACCAGATAGTAACGATGGCCTAAGTTTTAATCTATCTTTTAAACCTAAATCTTGTAAGGCTTCACCTGCTAGTTCCATTGATTTTTTATATGAAAATCCATTTAATATCAAAGGAAGTGCGACATTCTCTTGTGAAGTAAAATCATCTAATAATTGATTATTTTGAAACATGAATCCAATATGTTTCTTCCTAAAACTAGTTTGCTGTTCTAATGTAAAATTTGAAACATTTAAACCATCAACTACAATTTTTCCGTTTTGCGGTTTTTCGAGTAGCCCAATCAAATGCAAAAGCGTACTTTTTCCTGAACCCGATGGACCAATCAGACCAACGTTTGAACATTCTTGAAACTTACAAGAAATACAATCAATGACGTTGATTATTTCATTTCCTTGATGATAGTTATGAGAAATTTTTATCAAATCTAGCAAAATTATTCCCATTTTATTAATTGAATCGGTTCTACTTTTGATGCTTTGTAAGCTGGATATATGGTAGACATAAATGACAAAAGTAAACTTATTGAAACTATCATTATTATTTCTTTGGTCTCAATAATAACTGGTAACTGTGAAAAAAAGTATATTTCTTCTGAGAATAAACTTGAATTCATAAATAACTCTAAGAACTCTTTAATTTGATTTATATTCTGACAAAAAAGTATACCTAGCACTAATCCAAGCATAGTCCCAATAAATCCTATTAAAAAACCATTTATTATAAAAATTTTTAACAATTGAATTTTTGATACTCCAAGGGTTCGCAAAATGCCTATATCTTTTCTCTTATTGTTAACTAGCATGATTAATGAGGAAATTAAATTAAATGCTGCAACAACAATTATAAGTAACAATATTAAAAACATAACATTTCGCTCAACTTCAATAGCATTAAAAAGGGTTGGATTTAATAGTCTCCAGTCAATTATAGAAAAATAGTCTGGTAAAATATTTTTAAGATCTTCTATAGTTTTTTCAATATTATTAAAATCGTCCATAAAAACCTCTATTGAGTGAATAGAATTTTCTTCGTTTAAATATTTTTGTAATAAATTTAGGGGTAAAATTATTAAATTTAAGTCATAATCATACATTCCAGTTTCAAATGTTCCAATAATTTTAAAATCTTGAGAATTGAGCATTCGACCAAATGGAGTTTCAATTTGCTTAGATGAAATCAACTTTATATATTCTCTATTTTTATCATTAAGTCTTCGAAAAAGTTTTTCTCCAACTAAAACACCCTCATTATTTTTAAATTTTTCTAAACTTTCTTCAGAAATTTTTTTTTTTAGTAATTTTCTGTTAATAAGGTCTTTACTCTTTATACCTTTGAGCATTACACCTGATGAAAAATTTTTAGTGCTTAGTAAGGATTGGGATAAAATTACTGGTTGTGCATGAAAATCCTTCGAAAAATTATTTAATGAATCCACAATACTCTCATATTTAGTTATTTTAGAGGAATTATATAATTGAATTTTTAGATGACCATTGATACCTAAAACCTTGTTTGTCAATTCTTCTCTAAAACCGTTCATTACCGACATAACAATTATTAATGTAGCCACTCCAAGCGATATACCCAAAAATGACAAAAAAGTAATTAGCGAAAAGAAACTATCCTTAGTTTTTGGAAATAAATAACGTTTTGATACCCAGAAATCAAAAAAACTAATCATTGCATAATTTTTTTAAATAATTTGCAATAAATTCTTTTTCAGTAATTTCATCAACATCACCTGTTTTTCTATTCTTCAATTCAATTATACTATTCTCTTCAAATCTTTTTCCAACCAATAATTGATAAGGGATTCCAATTAAATCTGCGTCGCTAAATTTTACACCAATTCTTTCATCTCTATCATCAAGTAATATGTCAATATTATTTTGCCTACATAACTGATATATTTTATCGCAAAATTTTGTACATAACTCACTTTTTGTTCTCAAGTTTATAACAATTAAATCAAACGGAGATATTGATTGAGACCATATTATTCCTTTTTCATCATGATTAATTTCAATAAAAGCTGCAGGAATTCTTGATAAACCAATTCCATAAGATCCCATGTATGGTAAAATACGCCCATGGGGTGAATTGATTTTAAAGTCAAATGAACTAGAGTACTTATCTCCAAATAAGAAAATATGACCTAATTCAATACTTCTTTTAATTTTTAAATTTGAATTTTCAATTCCTGATTTTTCATAATATTCAATTGTGGAGCTATAATACTTGGAAAAATTTGAAAAAGATTCACTTCTGTCTAAATTAAAAATTTCACTATCAAACACAATTTCAGACTCACCTGTTTCACATAAACAATGAAATTCGTGAGATAAATCTCCCCCTATCTCGCCACTGAGAGCTTTAACAGGAATGATTTTCAATCCCATTTTCCTAAAGATTCTCAGATAAAGGTTAAAAAACAATTTATAAGTTTTTTCTGCACTTTCTTTGTCAATATCAAAACTGTAAGCATCTTTCATAAGAAATTCTCTGGCTCTCATTACTCCAAATCTTGGTCTAATCTCGTCTCTAAACTTAGATTGAATATGGTACAAATATAACGGTAGTTCTTTGTAACTCTGAATGTAATCTTTTCCTAAAACTGTTATCATTTCTTCATTGGTGGGACCGTATAGTAATTTTTTTTTATTTCTATCAACAATTCGCAACATCTCTTCACCATAACTATCATATCTTTTACTTTGGACCCAAATATCGGAACTTTGAATTGTGGGCATTAACATTTGATTAATATTTTCATCTAGGTGATCTGACTCTATTATTTTTCTTACTTTTTCAAGCACTTTATATCCGAGTGGTAGCCATGAGTATATTCCGGATGCTTCCATTCTTATCAATCCAGCTCTAAGCATCAATCTATGAGAAACTATTTTTGCTTCTGATGGCACTTCTTTTTTTGTAGGTAAAAAATACTTTGTTAATTTCATAATATTAAAATTTCATAATAATAAAAATTATAATCCATAAAAATGTAGAAAAAAGTGTTGTTATTAGAAACTTTTTTCTAATTTCCGGTTTTTCTGGAGCTCCCGGATCATTTCCTTTTTTTACGTTTTTTTGACTTTTAATATTTAGTGGTAAAAATAAAAAAAGAGAGACCCACCAAATTACTAAATAAAGAACTATGGCGTTTGAAGTTGACAAGTACTATTCCTGTTCTAATTCTATCAGTGTTCCAAATAAATCTTTCGGATGTAAAAATAAAACTGGCTTATCATGAGCACCTATCTTTGGTTCCTTATCTCCTATAATTGAAATATTATTTTTTAATAAATTATCTCGAGTTTTAAAAATATCATCAACCTCTAAACAAATGTGATGAATTCCTCCAGAATTATTTTTAATTAGAAATTTTTCAATTGGTGAATTCTTTCCGTATGGTTGCATTAATTCAATTTTTGTATTGCCCAAATCAACAAAACAAACACTTACCCCATGATTCTTATAGTGAGAAATGTTCGATACCTTTCCTCCAAGTATTTCCTTATATAAATTTCTTGCTTTTGCCAAGTCTTTAACTGCTATAGCAACGTGATTAAATTTTTTTATCATGGTTATATCCTTACTAATTTTACTTCAGTTATTGGTTTAATTCCAAAATTTTTTTTAAAAAGATGTTTAATTTTCTTTTTTATTTCTTCAGTTACTACGCTCTCATCAAAGCCACTTTTAAGAATTTCAATAGACATATTTTTTACTGCCATAACTATATTATCATTATCAATTTTATCCTCATCACTAAATATTGAAGGTGCAGATATTATAGGATTTACAATTAAATCATCTTTTGAATCTAAAATCAAAACTACAGAAACATAACCTTCTGAACTCATTAATCTTAGATTAGAAAAAATTTTTTTTCCTATAGGTAAAACTCTGTTACCAATTAAAACCTGTCTGTCAGTTTTTATTTTATCAATAATTTTAGTCATATTTTTTTCTTTTATAATTTTTAGCAAATCACCATTTTCAATAAGTATTGAAGATTCTATTCCTGATTCGACAGCAAATTTAGAATGTTCTTTCAAATGCTGGAACTCTCCATGGACTGGCACTAAAATATTTGGCTTCACCCATTCATACATTTTTTTTAATTCAGATTTTGAGGGATGGCCTGAAACATGCACATTTTCTTTCGTTTCATCAATGTAACTACAATTTTTTTTAAGCAATAGATCTTTTATTGAAATTATTTTTTTTTCATTACCAGGAATTTCTCGAGAAGAGAAAATTACTAGATCATTTTTATTGATCCAGAAATAGTTATTTCTATCTGTTACTAATTTATATAACGCTGCTCTCTTTTCACCCTGACTGCCTGTACATATCAAAACAATATTTTCATCTGGAATATTGCGACCCTCTTTTTCATCAAGAAATTTTGGCAAATCACATAGATAGTTATTTTCTAGCGCTGATTCATATATTCTTTTAAGAGATCTTCCTAGTAACACACAAGTTCTATTAAAATTATTAGCAATTTTTCCAATTGTTTCTAACCGTGCTATATTCGATGCAAAACAAGTTATAATTATTTTTCCTGTTTTCTTTTTTTCAAATATTTTTTTTAAACAATTTCTTACGTCTAATTCTGAACCAGATTTTTCATCATTAAAAACATTAGTTGAATCACAAATCATAGTGTGAATTCCCTCTTTCTGTATCTCTTGAATCTTTTTATGATTTATAGCCTCACCAACTAATGGATTTTCATCTATTTTCCAATCTCCGGTATGAAAGATATTTGCTTTGTTCGTTCTAATCACGACTGCATTCGGTTCTGGAATTGAATGTGTAAGTTGAATAATTTCTATGTTAAATGGACCTATATCTAATTTTTCTTCATAATTTAAAATATTTACATCTAAATCTTGATTATTACGAAATTTACGTCTCAGAACTGATGCAGTAAATGATGTAGTAAATATCGGTACTTTTCCTAGTTCGTTGTAGAGGTAAGGTATAGCTCCAATGTGATCTTCATGAGCGTGTGTACAAATTAAACCTTTTAACTTAATTTTTCTTTCAAGAATAAATCTTATGTCAGGCATCACCAAATCAGCAGATTCAACTCTTTCATCATTGAAGGTTACTCCTAAGTCAATCATTACCCATTGGTCTTGATAGTGAAATAAATTACAATTCATACCAATTTCGCCTGCACCACCTAGAGGTAAAAATATTAAATCTTCTTTTTTTATATTAACTTGGACGTTATCATTCATTTTTAATTTTACAGTTGTATATGTAATTCAAACCCTTAACAATAAAAAATCTATCTATTAGACAAACACCATCTATTAAATCTTTAAAATGAAAGCAATTACCTCCAGTCAAAACTATTTTAGGATTAATTTTTTTTTCATCCTTAATCTTTTTTATCAAACCATTTATCAACGAAATATAGCCCCAATAAAAACCAGATTTGATAGCATTTTTTGTATTGTTACCAATTATAGATCTTGTCTTTTTAAATTTTATCAAGGGAAGTTTAGATGTATACTTGAATAAACTATTTAACGACAAATCAATTCCTGGTGCAATAATGCCACCTTCATATATTGATTTTTTATTTAAATAATCAATTGTGGTCGCTGTTCCTAAATCAACTATAAGTATAGGAGGTTTGAAAAGATTTAGAGAATAAATTACATTAACAAGTCTATCAGAACCAATCTCTTTTTTACTTTTTATAAGTGTTTGAATTTTAAGCCTTGGTTTTAAATCACTTACAAATATTGGATAAATTGATAATATCTTTTTGATATTCAACCTAAAAATTTCGTCTAACTCTGGAACAACACTGCTAATTATGACTCCGCTAATTTTAAATCTTAAAACAAAATTTTTTATCAAAATTTTATTTAGGTTTGAGGATTGCTTTAATGGGTCCGTATTATGAGTTAGGGTTTTTACAATTTTATTAGCCGAAAAAATGGTCAGGCATACATTAGTATTTCCTATATCAATTGTTAAAATCATCTTAAAATCATATTAATTCACCATATAAGAATTTCATAGTTCCGCTATTAATCTGTAAGATTAAACTTCCTTGATCGTCGATATTTAAAAATTTTCCATAGTAACTTTTTTTATTTGATTTAATATTTACAAACTTACCTACATCCCTGGAGTTTTTAATCCATTCGTCTTGAAAAAAATCAAAGCCTTCTCTTTTAAATTCACCAACATATTTTATTAACAAATCCCCAACTAGTTTAAACAAATATTTATTGTCAATATAATTAGAATAATCAGAAATTTTTGTAGTTTTATATTTTTTGTCATTTGGTGATGATATAATATTAAGTCCTAATCCAATAATAATAAACTCAACAACATCGCGATGAATTTTTGACTCCAAAAGAATTCCACCTATTTTTTTATCATTAACAATGATGTCATTTGGCCACTTCAATTTGAAAGGTATATTTTTATACAAAGTTTTTATTGCTTTTAATATTGTAACAGAAACAACAATATTTAATTGTCCTAAACTTAGTGTCGTAAAATTTTCATTCAACAAATATGACGCAGTGAAGTCTCCTGGTTTGCTTATCCACTTATTTTCAGATCTACCTTTTCCATGAAGTTGGGAATTTGAAAAAAGTGCCAAAGAATTTTTTGAAGACTGTGCATTATAAATTTTTTTAATTTCTCCATTAGTACTAGAAACCGTTTCAAGAAAAAAATATTCAAAGTTATCAGACATATCAATTTACAGAAAATAAGGAAAAGGTAATTGAAGCAGATAAATCTAGAAAAAATTTAGGATAAAACAATATAGTAATATTTAAAAATGATAAAACTGATAGGAGAATTTTTGTTTCTATGTTGACCTTAATATCTAATTCATCTAAAGAAGAATCAAAAAACATTACTTTTACGATCCTAAGGTAATAATATGCCGCAATTACGGATGAAAGAACACCAATAATAGCTAAAAAAATTAGATTGTTATCAATAGCAACGTTAAGTACGATTAATTTTCCTAAAAATCCAGATAATGGAGGAACTCCTGCCATTGAAAACATGAAAACTGCCATACATACAGCCATAAATGGATTGTTGGCAAAATATCCTGTCAAATCTTTTATTGATGAAACACTAATATTGTCCCGACTAAGACTCAATATTACAACAAATACACCAATATTCATTACTAAATACAGCATTAAATAAATACATATTGCTATGATACCATCCTCGGATCCTGGGACCAGTCCAATTAACATAAATCCAATATGGTTTATTGTACTATAAGCTAATAATCTTTTTAAGTCTTTTTGTTGTAAAGCTCCGAGAGAACCAACCAACATTGAAGTGATTGACAAAATTAATATTATTTTTCCCCAATCAACTATTATTTCACCAAAAGGAAAAACTAAAAATCTAATTATAACTGCAAATGAAGCAATTTTTGGTACAACGGATAAGTAAGCAGTTATAATAGTTGGAGCCCCTTGATAAACGTCAGGGGTCCACATATGAAAAGGAGCTGCAGAAATTTTCAATGAAAGGGAAACTAAGATAAAAACTACCCCTATAATTAAAATAAGTGGAATTTCGTTTAGTTGATTAATAGCACTTGAAATTTCAGAAAAATTAGTAGTTCCAAAACATACGTAAATTAAACTAGAACCAAATAAAAAGATACAAGTCGACAAACTGCCTAGTACAAAATATTTTACACCAGCCTCTGAAGAGTTTCTATCTTCACGCGCAAATGCAACTAATATATACAACGCCAAGCTTTGTAGTTCCATAGACAAAAAAAGAGAAAGAATATCGTTTGACGCAACCATTAACATCATTCCAATCAAAGAGAGTAAAATCAATATTGGAAACTCAATTCTATTTAATTGAAAGTTTTTATTTGCTATTAAAAAGACATAAAGAAAAATTGCGGTTCCAATTAATAAAAGTGATTTAATAAATGATCCAAAAGAATCAATTACGAAAAAATTATTAAAAATTAATTCAAAATGAAATATGTCTTTGTAAACCAGAAACTGAGCTATAATTACCGTTAAAAGTGTCAGATAAGTAACTAATAAATAACCCTTTTTTCTTATAAAAGGTCCGATTAATATGAATAACAGGGCTGAAAATGCTAAAAAAATTTCTGGGGTAAAAATCATAATACTTAAATCACAAAATTGAAATTGGGTATAAAGAAATTATTCTATCAAGGGAAGATGTTGAAAAATCAATTATATAATTTGGTTTTATACCAAAAAGCATAATTAAAAAAACCAGAGATGAATAAATAATTATCTCGTTAGCCTTTAAATCAAATTTAACTTTTTGCACTAATTTGCTGGACTCACCTAAAAAAACTCTTTTGTATAAACTTAACATATATGCAGCTGCAAAAATAACACCTAATGCCGAGACTAATGCTACAAAGGTATTATGACTAAATACAGCTAGTAATGGTAAAAACTCACCAATAAAACCACTAGTACCAGGAAAACCGATAGCACCAAGACTAAAAATAAGAAAAAAAACAGCCAATTTTGGCATTGTAGAATTTAAACCTCCAAATTTTTCAATTTCTTTGGTTTTATATCTACTATAAATTGAACCTATACAGAAAAATAAAGCTGCAGAAATTAAGCCATGAGATATCATCTGAACAATTGCTCCATGTAAGCCCTGAATTGTTGCTGAAAATATTCCCAAAGTAACAAAACCCATGTGAGCGACTGAAGAATAAGCAATCAACTTCTTCATATCATTTTGCACAATAGCAACAAGTGAAGTATACACAATTGCAATCAATGAAAGTCCAAAAACAAAGGGGGTAAAGAAAATTGAAGCATCAGGTAACATTGATAAATTAAATCTTATAAATCCATATCCACCTAATTTAAGTAATATTCCTGCGAGTACTACTGAGCCTTCAGTCGGAGCCTCAACATGCGCATCTGGAAGCCATGTATGAAAAGGCCACATTGGTATCTTTACAGCAAATGAAGAAAAAAAAGCTAACCAAAGCCAGATTTGTATGTAAAAAGGTAGGCTCATGTCAAGAATTGAAGGAATATCTGATGTGCCAAATTCTTGATATAAAAAGATTATAGCTATCAACATTAAAACTGATCCTAAAAAAGTATATAGAAAGAATTTATACGCAGAATATACCCTTCTGTCTCCTCCCCATATTCCAATTATTAAATACATAGGAATCAAAATACTCTCAAAGAAAATATAAAATGAAAATAAGTCTAGAGCACTGAAAGCACCTATCAAGAATGTTTCTAGCAGTAAAAATGCTGAGAGATACGATTTACATTTCTTAGTTTTTATGTTCCAAATCGAGAAAATACATAAAGGTATTATAAGAGTTGAAAGTAAAATAAAAGGTAGTGAAATTCCATCTATTCCTAATGAAAATTTCAAGTTCTCATTGTTTAACCACGAGAAAGAATTTACGAATTGAAAATGAGGTACTTGTTTATCAAAGTTGAATGGAATGTATAGAGACATCAAAAAATTGATTGCACTGGTCCATAACGCTGATTTTTTTGCTTGTATATTATTATCATCTTCTTCAACTGACAAAAGAACAAAAATTAAACCTACAACAGGTATAATTATCAAAAGGGGTAAAATTGGAATGTTTAACATTAGCTATAAAAATAAATACTGATAAATATAGTTAGCCCAATTATTATAGTTAAAGCATAATGATATAAATAACCAGTTTGGAGACTAGACACAAAAATACTAAATTTTTTTATTAGTTTAGAAACTCCATTAGGACCAATATTATCAATTAATTCTTTATCTATTGATTTCCAAAACCCGTAACCAATAAACTTTGTGGGCCTTACAACAAAAATGTCATAAAACTCATCTACATACCATTTATTCTTTAAAAACATATAAAATAAATTTAGTTTTTGTTTCAAATAAGCATTGAATTTTAAAAAATAACGGCAAATTGCCAAAGAGGCAAAAAATCCCAGAATTATCATCAAAAAAGGTAGTTTTTTAATACTTAAAGGAAGCTCTTTTACTGCATAAGAAATATCACTATCAAAAATATTATAAATTGAATTTCCCCAAAATGATAATGACTCAAAACCAAAAAAATAGTTTTTAAAAAAAAGCCCAGAGAAAATTGAAAAAAAAGATAAAATCAATAATGGATAAATCATTACCCTAGGAGACTCATGTATGTGGGCAACGACTCTTTCATCTGATTTACTGTCACCATGAAAAACGTATATTAAGAGTCTAAATGAATAAAAAGCAGTAAAAAAAACTACTATGATTCCAATAATGTAGACATAAATGCTTATATCAAAACCATCTAAATATAAAATTTCTAATAGTAGGTCTTTTGAGTAATAGGCGCTAAAAAACGGAAGCCCAACTAATGAAAATGTTCCAATGAGCATAAGCATATAAGTAACGGGAATCTTGCTGTACAATGCTCCCATTTTTTTAATATTTTGCTCATCTGACATGGCATGAATAACTGATCCGGCACCTAAAAATAATAAAGCCTTAAAAAATGCGTGGGTAACTAAATGGAACATTGCAACCCCATACGCTGAACAACCAATGGCTATAAACATATATCCTAACTGACTACAGGTAGAATAAGCAATAATTCTTTTGATATCATCTTGTGTAATGGCTACTGAGGCAGCAAATAAAGAAGTTAATGCTCCAACAATCATAATTAGTTTCTGGGCAAATTCAGATTGTTCTATAATTGGTGACATTAAAACCAAAAGAAAAACCCCTGCTGTTACCATAGTAGCAGCATGAATAAGCGCCGAAACAGGTGTCGGTCCCTCCATTGCGTCTGGCAACCAAGTATGTAAACCAAATTGAGCAGATTTCCCCATGCAACCAATAAAAAGAAGAATAGAAATCAGTGTTAAAGCGTGAAAATTAAACCCAAGAAATTCAAAAAAAGTATTTTCTTGCGATTCTACCAAGATAAATATTTCATTAAAATTGACAGTGCCAAAAATGAAAAAAATAGCAAAAATTCCTAATAAAAAGCCAAAATCTCCAATTCTATTTACTACAAAAGCCTTTAAGGCAGCTTTATTTGCTACATCTTTAAAATTCCAAAAACCAATTAATAGATATGAAGTCAATCCTACCCCTTCCCAACCTAGAAAAAGCTGAATAAGATTAGAAGATGTTACCAAGATTAACATAAAAAAAGTAAATAAACCTAAGTAACCTAAAAAAATTATTTTTTTTGGATCATTATGCATATATCCTATTGAATATATGTGAACTACAGTGGAGACAACGTTTACGATCAAAACCATTAATACTGAAAGTCGATTAAAATTTAATGACCAATCAATGAAGAAACTTCCTGATGACAACCAATTACCAATAATTATTTGTGATTCAGGGTTAAGTTCCGATATGGAAAAGAAAATATAAATTGAAAGTAAAGATGCTAACATCATTAGAACTGAAACTATAATTTCAGACTTTCTTTCAGATATTTTTTGGTTAAAAATAATACAA
>MDTG01131489.1_pt1 | contig 20890 bp, 16 predicted proteins | sample 811421 | NCBI WGS metagenome assembly MDTG01 (sample SAMN05326645, study PRJNA326480) | marine metagenome | isolation source: seawater | place: Pacific Ocean: South East | collected 2011
GAAAACCTTAAAGAGAAGTACAGCATCTTTGCTCTTCCCAAGCCCTCGTCAAACATCTATTTTGCCAATGAAAGAGTACCATTAGAAAACCCAGATATCTGGGAACGCTACGACAAAGAGTTATTAAAAAATACCTATTGGCAATCCAATACCCTACTGTTACATAAAAGAGCTGCTAAGTATTTTCCTATTATAGAACCCATATTGAAAAAAAATAATCTCCCTGACGACTTCAAGTATTTAGCTCTAATAGAAAGTGGTTTGGAAAATGTCACTTCTCCAGCTGGAGCAAAAGGATTTTGGCAAATTATGAAATCTACAGCTAAAGAATTTAATTTAGAAGTCAACACTGAAGTAGATGAACGCTATCATATTCAGAAATCAACTCAGGCTGCTTGTGATTTTTTATCTTCAGCAAAAGGTAAGTTTGGTAGTTGGACCTTAGCCGCTGCAGCATATAATATGGGAAGAACAGGGCTACAAAAGCAGATGAATCGTCAGAAATCATACACATATTATGATTTGTTACTCAATAACGAAACCTCAAGATACGTATTTAGAATTTTAGCCATAAAAGAAATCATAGAAAACCCTAAGAAATATGGATTTCAACTAAGAACAGAAGATTTGTATGAAAACATCCCTACCTATACAGTCATGGTAGACTCTACTGTTAGTAGTTGGGCAGATTTTTCTAGAGAATACGGCATTAACTATAAAATACTCAAACTTCATAATCCTTGGCTTCGTGAAAGCTATCTTAACAATAAATTGAAAAAAAAATACTATATTGAGATTCCTCAGAAAGGTAACTACACCTCTCAAAATAACTTAACACAAGCTGACACAAGCCTAATTAATGAGTAAATCAAAAGAAATGCTTCATGTTTTTGGAGCGAAAGAACATAACCTTAAAAATGTCAATGTATCTATTCCTCGTAATGAGTTGGTAGTCATTACAGGACTTAGTGGTAGCGGCAAATCTTCTCTAGCTTTTGACACTATATATGCTGAAGGACAAAGAAGATATATAGAAACATTTTCCGCCTATGCTAGACAATTCCTTGGCGGACTAGAACGACCTAAAGTTGACAAAATTAGTGGCTTGTCGCCAGTCATATCTATTGAGCAAAAAACAACGAGTAAAAATCCACGTTCAACCGTAGGTACCATAACAGAAATTTATGATTTTTTACGACTTCTTTATGCTAGAGCATCGGATGCATACTCTTATAATACTGGTGAAAAGATGGTTTCTTACTCAGATGAAGAAATTCAATCTATTATCCTTAAAGAACTAAAACAACAAAAAACAATAATCCTTGCTCCAGTAATTCGATCCAGAAAAGGGCATTATAGAGAGTTATTTGAACAAACCGCAAGGCAAGGGTTTTTAAGAGTCCGTGTAGATGGTGAATTGAGAGAAATTTCACCAGGCATGAAATTAGATCGTTTCAAGACACACGATATTGAAATAGTGGTTGATAAACTTGTGATTAAGAAAGAAAATGAAAAACGTATAAAACAATCCATAGAAACGGCTATGAAATATGGCAATGGGTTGATGATGACACTAGACATAGACACTAATAAAGAACGTTTTTTCAGCAGACAACTCATGTGTTCAAAAACAGGTATTTCTTATGCTCAAGCAGAACCCAATAGTTTTTCTTTTAACTCACCAAAAGGAGCTTGTCAAAAATGTAATGGATTAGGTATAGTGTCCAACATCGACTTAAATAAAATCATTACAAACGATACATTAAGTATCCAAAAAGGAGGAATTGCCCCCATTACCCAATCCAATAGTTCATGGATAACAAATCAGATTGAAACAATCGGTAAAAAGTACGATTTCAATTTATCTACACCCATCAAAGATATTTCTCAACAAGGATTAGACGCCATTCTCTATGGCTCAAAAGAATCTTTTAATGTTGAACTTAAAAAAGCAGGGATAAACAAAACCTACAAAATCAATTTTGAAGGCATTATACCGTTCATCGAAGACCAATTCAAAAACGCATCTTCTCTACGATTAAAACGTTGGGCAGCGGAGTATATGGTAAAAGAAAACTGTAAAGAATGTGAAGGTAGTCGATTAAATAAAGAATCACTATTTTTTAAAATAGATGGTCTAAACATCGCCGAAGTGTCCAATATGGATATCGAAGAATTACAGAGTTGGATAAATGAATTAGAAAGTAAACTTTCAGAAAAACAAAATATAATAGCTAAGGAAATCATTAAAGAATTACGCAAAAGAGTTCAATTTCTTATTGATGTAGGACTAAACTACTTATCCCTCAATCGTTCTTCTAGAAGCTTATCTGGTGGTGAAAGTCAGCGTATTCGACTAGCTACTCAAATAGGCTCACAACTTACCGATGTCCTATATATTCTTGATGAACCCAGTATTGGCCTACACCAAAGAGATAATCAAAAATTGATTAACTCATTAAAAGACTTAAGAGATATAGGAAACTCTGTTATTGTTGTAGAACACGACAAAGATATGATAATGGCTGCTGATCATATTATTGATATAGGACCAGGCGCAGGTATTCATGGCGGACAAATCATCGCTGAAGGTAATGCTGAAAAATTTATAAAGGAATCGTCATTGACCATTGATTATCTCAAGGGAAAAAAACGTATACATGTCAATCCAGAACGACGAAAAGGAACAAATAAAAGTATCGTAATTAAAGGTGCTAGAGGTAATAACTTAAAGAACGTAACAGCCGAATTTCCACTAGGAACATTCATAGGCGTAATTGGAGTTTCAGGAAGTGGGAAAAGCACTTTGATAAACGAAACACTCTACCCTATTCTTAATCAACACTTTTATAACGCCGTTAAGAAACCTTTAGACTACGATTCCGTAAAAGGTTTAGAGCATATCGACAAAGTAATAGAAGTAGATCAGTCTCCAATTGGTCGTACTCCACGTTCCAACCCAGCAACATACACGGGTGTGTTTTCTGAAATAAGAAACCTATTTGCTAATCATCCAGAATCAAAGGCAAGAGGTTACAAGGTAGGACGGTTTTCTTTTAATGTGACTGGCGGCAGATGCGAAGAATGTCAAGGTGCTGGTGTAAGAACAATTGAAATGAATTTCTTACCCGATGTACATGTCGATTGTGAGTACTGTAATGGTAAGCGATACAACAGAGAAACACTAGAAATAAGATATAAAGGCAAGTCAATTGCAGACATACTGGATATGAACATCAACCAAGCGCTAAGCTTTTTTGAAAATCATCCCAAAATAAATCGTCAAATAAAAACACTAGCAGAAGTTGGCTTAGGGTACATAAAGCTAGGACAACAATCTACTACCCTTTCAGGTGGAGAATCGCAACGAGTTAAACTTGCCAGCGAGTTATCCAAAAGAAGCACAGGCAACACCTTTTACATTCTTGACGAACCTACAACAGGACTGCATTTTGAAGATGTAAATGTATTACTACAAGTGTTGGAAAAACTCGTAAATAAAGGAAATACAGTAGTTGTAATTGAACACAATCTAGAAGTTATAAAAATGGCCGATCATATCATAGAGATTGGGCCTGATGGCGGAAGTAAAGGTGGGGAAATCATAAATACAGGTACTCCAGAACAAATTATCCTTTCAAAAGAAGGCTATACTGCTTCATTTCTGAAAGAAGAATTAAAAAATTAACTAACATATATAAATTATGAAAAAAATTGAAAAAGCATTCGAAAACAAAAATTGGAATGAAATAAAAACTAAAGACTCATGGCAAATTTTTAAAATAATGGCTGAATTTGTTCAGGCATTTGAAACACTATCAAAGATTGGTCCATGTGTATCTATATTTGGTTCTGCACGAACTAAAGCAGACAATACCTATTATAAAATGGCTGAAGATATTGCTGAAAAATTAACCTCTAAAGGCTATGGAATTATCACAGGAGGCGGTTTTGGTATTATGGAAGCAGGAAACAAAGGTGCTCACAAAGGTCAAGGTAAATCTGTTGGTCTAAATATAGATTTACCCTTTGAACAGGAAGCAAATAGTTATATTGACAATGATAAGTTAATAAATTTTGATTATTTCTTTGTGAGGAAGGTAATGTTCGTAAAATACGCTCAAGGATTCGTTGTTATGCCTGGTGGTGTGGGTACTTTAGACGAGCTATTTGAGGCTATTACTCTCATACAAACACAAAAAATTGCTGCATTTCCAATTGTATTGGTCGGCAAAAACTATTGGAGCGGTTTAATTAGCTGGATGAAAAATGTAATGTTGGAACAAGAACAAAATATAAGTCCTGAAGATTTAGACCTATTTACTCTAGTAGATACAGCAGATGAAGCCGTAGATTATATAGATAATTTCTATTCAAAATATTTGCTAAAGCCAAACTTCTAATTCTAAGCTAAATTTCTTAGTTTTACAAGCGTTCAAAACCAATAAGAATCTCGATGAAAAAATTCATTGCTACAGCGCTGTTAACTTTATTATTTTCTGTTACAGCATGGTCACAAATCCCAGACCCAGCCTATATCCCCTTAGAATATCAAGATACAGTGGTATCGGAAACTACGAATACTGACAGCTCTGAATCTGGTATTTTGGAGGCTACCAATAAATCTGAAAAAATCAAACTGCAACCCAAATTACATATCGGATTTGGTAATTTTAACTTTAAAGGTGATATTTCCGACAATCGTAATACTGGGATTATTGGTCAGTCTGGCTTTCAAATTGGATTATCAGCCAACCTAAGCGAATATGTAGATGCTACTATCATGATGGAAGAGGGTATTGTGCGTGTTGATGGTATTAATCAAGATGAATTGCCTACAAATTTCATGAGTACTATCAATACTATTGGTATTCGATTTAACTACAACTTCAAAAATGTATTCAACAATAAGCTTTTAACCCCATATGTAGGACTTGGCTTGTCTTACCTTAAATTCGACTCTAAAGGCTCATATGATAATACAAATAATGAATACGAAATAGATTTATTAAGCCAATGGTTGCTAGACCCTGCTAACTCTGAAGCTTACAGTCAAAAAGGTATAGACATACCATTATCATTAGGTTTAAACCTTAAAATTAACGATAGGTTAAATTTCAAGGTTGGAACATCTTACCACTACACCAATACAGATTATATAGATAATATTGAAAATGGTTCTTCAGATAAATACTTTGTCAATTCAGCCCACATAGTATACGACCTACATTGTTACAGTTGTGAGGAAAAATATATTCCTAAAGTTCATGACGACTACCTAGCCGTAAACTTTGACGAACTAGACCGAGAAGACGAAGATAAAGATGGTGTAGTTGATATTGATGATTTCTGTATCGGTACTCCAAGAGGTGTTGAAGTGGATGCTCAAGGCTGTCCTATAGATACTGACAACGATAATGTACCAGATTACTTAGACAAAGAAGCAAACACTCCAAAGGGCGCTGTTGTTAATGCAGAAGGTATTCAACTAACAGACAAAATGAGTGAAGCGATATATCTTGCTTACATTAACTCCGCATCGAGAAAAGATGCTAACTCTTACTTTGAAGATACATACCCTACTGACAAATTCATTAAACTAACCAAGAAAGTAGTTAATGTTCAAGGTGATACCTTAATGGTAGATATCTACAAACCAAGAGTATTCCAACAAATATATAATCAACAAAAAGAGTTTGAAGATGCTGTAACACCAGCTCAATATGTTGATCTCAGATCAAAAGTTATATACAAACTGCAAATTGCAAAACATGCAGAAGGTATTGAAGCAGCTGAAATAAATAGACTAATGAGTATCATTAACATCAAAAGCACATTAGAAGGTGATTATACTGTTTACTACACAGGTGAGTTTGAAGATGTATTAAAAGCTAGACAAAAGCAGAAACAGCTCCTCAACAGTGGCTACAAAGATGTATATGTGATAGAAGACAAACAAGGTGACTTAAGAACAGTATCATCTAGTGAGATGGATAGAGAGAGAAATAGAAGAGCTTCTGCAAAGCTTGAAGATTTACCACCTCTTGAAGATATCGTTTTCCGAGTTCAGCTAGACGTACTTAAAGAAGTTGATTTAGATTTTTATGATCTAGATGAATTAGTAGTCTTTGAAGGTAAAGATGGCTTTAAACATGTATTTACCGAAGGATATGGCTCATATGAAGAGGCATTAGAACGTAGAAATGAGTTATACTTCATGAGTTATGAAAACTCTAAAGTTGTAGCGATAAAAGAAGGTCAAATCGTTGAAGCTAAAGATTACATGGATTTAGCTTACACCGAAGATAACGCTGCAGTATATGGCGATGTAATTTTCAAAGTACAATTGGGAATATACAGTAAAAATGATGTCGTGGAACTAAGTAAGTTGAATGAGTTAGAAGGTGTAGAAAAAACAGAAATCTCCGAAGGCATACACCGATTTACTGTTGGCACTTACACTAGTATTCAAGGTGCTATGCTTAAACTAAACAAAGTATCCAAGAAAGGTTTCGAAGGCTCATACATTATTGCTTTCTACAACGATGAACAGATATCAATTAAGAAAGCTAAAGAATTAATAGGATTTTAAGATTCATTAATAAAAAAAGCGACCTAATCAGTCGCTTTTTTTTTGCTTAATTTTTTTGAACCTTCATACATTTGATATTTTAAAAAGCGACATTCTAACTTACCGTTAAATATTTTTATTCTTCGGGTATGCTTAAGATGAATATTATTTACCGCTTCCATATCAGAAGTTATTAACCAAGCCGAACAACCAGCATAATTCTTTTTGAAAGTATCTCCAATCTGTGAGTATAACTCTATAGTATCCACATTCAATCGCTCACCATAAGGAGGATTAAATAATATAGTACCACCATTTGGCATAGGCTCTGGCTTTCTAACAAAATTGGCTCTTTTTATTTCAATAATATCATCAAGCATCGCATCTTTAACATTATCTTGAGCCTTTCGAACAGATGCAAAAGCTCTATCACAACCAATTATCCTGCCCTCAAAATCACTTACCTTATTCATGGAAACTTCTTTAATCTTTGTCCATAAATCAGCATCGAAGTCAATCCAGTTCATAAAACAGAATTTCTTTCTATGTAAAGACGGTGGAATATTACATGCAATCATTGCCGCTTCTATAAGTATAGTTCCTGAACCACACATCGGGTCAAGAAAATCACTTTGCCTATCCCAGTCACTCAATAAAATTAGACCAGCAGCCAATACTTCACTAATTGGCGCCTCATTAGTAGCATGTCTATAACCTCTTTTATGTAAAGAATCTCCAGAACTATCTAAAGAAATAGTACACTTATCATTAGAAACATGAATGTTAATCCTTACATCGGGGTTTTTAGTATCAACATCGGGCCTTCTTCCTTTTGTTAAATCTCTAAAGTAATCTACTATAGCATCTTTCACTTTTAGAGCTACATAATGACTATGATTAAAAAAGTCCGAATGAACTGCTGCATTTACTGCAATAGTATTCTCTACACTAATGTATTTTGACCAATCCAATTTTTTAGCTTCTTCATACAACTTCACATCTCTACGAGCAGTAAACTTATAGATTGGCTTAAGTATTCGAATAGCTGTTCGGAGATTTAAATTAGCCTTATACATAAAGCCTAAATCGCCAACAAAACCTACAGCTCTATTCAAAACTTGAACGTCTTGAGCACCTAATTGTCGAAGCTCATCTGCTAATATTTCTTCTAATCCCAATTGCGTTTTAGCAATCATATTAAAATTATCTGTGGTGCTATTTTTCATTGGGCTAATTTAATCAAATAATACAGTAATAAATTTATATTTGGACAATGAAAAATTGGTTCGACACTTGGTTCAACACCCCCTACTACCATCTCCTGTATAAGGATAGAAATATGGATGAAGCAGAGTTTTTTTTGAAAAACCTTTTAAACCATTTAATGCCTAATAAAGACGATAAGTTTTTAGATATTGCTTGTGGAAAAGGAAGACACGCCATATTTATAAACAAAATGGGATACAATATTGAAGGAATAGATCTTTCTAAAGAAAGTATCCAATACGCTAATAGCTTTACTAATAATAAGCTGAATTTCAACGTTCACGATATGCGTAATTATTACAAGAAGGACGAATTCGATGTTGTACTCAATATTTTTACCAGTTTTGGATATTTTGACAATCCAGGAGATAACCTTAAGGCCATACAAGCCATGTCTGATAATCTAAAAAAAGGTGGGAAAATAATTCTTGACTTTATGAATGCCAAAAAGGTTGTTAATGAACTTGTTACTAGTGAATTAAAGACCGTCGAAAATATCGATTTTAATATTAAAAGAAGCTATGAAAACGGCTACATCTTCAAGGATATTTATTTCACTGATACTGAAGAGTACCACTTCCAAGAAAAAGTTCAAGCACTATTCCTATCTGATTTTATTGATTTATTTGAAAAATCTGATTTGAAAATCATAAATTTGTGGGGAGATTATTCACTTAATGATTTTAACACTATCCATTCACCTCGTCTTATTATACTAGCACAGAAATGACAATTACTGATTACATTATATTATTATCATCTGTTTTCGTAGGTGCACTGATTGCATTTTATATAAAAAACATATCACAAAACAATACCAAGCTACTCATTTCGTTTAGTGGTGCTTATTTGTTTTCTATTACTGTTTTACATCTAATACCAGAAACCTTTGCAGGACAACATAATCACATCATTGGATTATTTATACTTATCGGATTTTTTATTCAAATAATTCTAGAACATTTTTCTAAAGGTGTGGAACATGGTCATGGTCACGTAAACGGAAGCATTCCTATTAGTATCCTTATAGGCCTAAGTATACATTCCTTTATTGAAGGTATGCCTCTAGGCAATCCTCATCATCATTCACACATGCATTCTTCTTTATTATCAGCCATTGCGCTACACAAAATACCTGTAGGTATAGTACTTACGCATATGCTCATTGAAAGTAAGATGTCTAAGTTGAAAATTATTTTATTGATTAGTGCATTTGCTATAACAACCCCTCTAGGAACATTATTCAGTCAGTATATCAGTAATATCTCTAATTATTATAGTGAAATAATGGCTATTGTTATTGGCATGTTCTTACATATTTCAACGACCATTTTATTCGAAAGTAGCGAAGGACACCACTTTAATAGCCGTAAAGCAATCGCCATTTTCTTAGGAACAAGCATCGCTCTGATAAGCACATTTTTATGATTAAAAGAATTATAATTACTGGTGGCCCTTGTAGTGGCAAAACAAGTATTATTGAAGCCTTGAAAGAGCGTGAGTATTATTGTTTTAATGAAGTATCAAGAGAAATAATACAAGGCATGGATATCAAAACGGCATTTAAAAATATTGACTTTGAGGAAGCTGTTTTTAAAAAGAGAAAGAAAGATTTTCTAGACGCCAAACCAGGTGTTAATTTTTACGATAGAAGTATGCTAGACAACATAGCCTATCTAAAGAATAACAAACACTCTATTCCTAATCATTTTATCAAAGCTTGTGAAGAACATCGTTATCATTCAAAGGTATTTATAACCATTCCATGGGAAGAGATATACCATAAAGATAACGAAAGGTTAGAAAACTTTAAGGATTCTATTTTAATTTTCGAAGCATTAAAACAGGTCTATAAAGAAGCAGGGTATAATCTAGTAGAACTACCCAAGCTAAGTGTTAAAGAGCGCATAACACGCATAATCAATGAAATCTAATTCTTATCTTCGTAAAGATGTTGAGCCCACAAGAAATTCTAAAACAATATTGGGGTTACGATTCTTTTCGAAGTAAACAAGAAGAAGCAATACATTCAGTTCTTGATGCAAAAGACACTCTAACTCTCCTACCAACAGGTGGTGGAAAATCTATTTGCTTCCAAGTACCCGCCCTCATGATGGAAGGAATTTGCATAGTAATTTCTCCACTCATTGCGCTTATGAACGATCAGGTGACAGCATTAAAAGCCAAAAATATTCGTGCTTTAGCTATCACCTCTGGAATGAGTTTTTCAGAAGTGGACATCGCCCTTGACAATTGCATACATGGAAACTATAAGTTTCTTTACTTATCTCCAGAAAGACTAGAAAGTGAGATGGTTCAACAACGCTTAAAGAAAATGAACATCAATCTTTTGGCAGTAGATGAAGCCCACTGTATCTCCGAATGGGGTTATAATTTCAGACCTTCTTATTTAAGAATTGCCGAAATTCGAGAAATTACAAACGCTCCAATAATTGCTCTCACTGCTACTGCAACGCCACTTGTTACTAAAGATATACAAGAGAAATTAAAATTTACCGACGATAATATTATCAGTACAAGTTTTTTTAGAGAAGAATTATCTTATGTCGTTCTAAAACAAGATGACAAAGACAGCAAACTCATTCAAATCCTCAATAGAGTCAAGGGAACATCTATTGTTTATTGTAGAACCCGTAAAGAAACTAAACGAGTTCATCAGTTACTTTCAGAGTATGGTATTAGCTCACACTTTTATCATGCAGGTTTAGATGTCTTAGAAAGAGCCTCAAAACAAAAACAATGGCAACTAAACCACGTTAGAGTAATGGCAGCAACAAATGCCTTTGGAATGGGAATTGACAAAGCTGATGTGAGATTAGTTATTCATAACCATCTACCTTTTTCTTTGGAAGCTTATTTTCAAGAAGCAGGAAGAGCCGGAAGAGATAGAAAGCTAGCTTATTCCATATTGTTATATAATGACTTAGATATTCATAATTTAAATAAGCAAATCAGTGATCACTACCCAGAAATAGATGTTGTGAGAAACGTATACCAACAAATGGCTAATTTTTTTGGCATCGCTATTGGCGATGGTAAACATCAAGAATTTCAATTTCACATAAACGAATTCTGTGAACGCTATAATTTAAATCAACTACAAACATATAATGTCCTTAAAATATTAGAAAAGGAAGATTACATTAAGCTAAGCGAAGCAATACACCAACTGTCAAGGGTATATATTAAAGTTTCGCATACTGAACTCTATCAATTCCAAATTGCTAACAAACAGTATGATTTGCTTCTAAAAATCCTATTACGTTCTTACGGTTCTCTATTTGATAATTTCACAAAAATTCAAGAAAATATAATTGCTAAAAGAACCCAACTAACAACTCAAGAGGTAAAAGATTTTCTATTTAAACTAGAGAAAATGGATATCTTGGACTATATCCCTCAGAATAGCAATCCTAAACTTTTATTACTAAAAACTAGAGTCGATTCTAAACATATTAGTCTATCTAAAGAAACAATAGAAACTAGAAAAGCTAATGAAGAAGCAAAAGCTGCTTCAGTTATACAATATGCAAGCAATCAATATCAATGTAGAAGTAGTGTTTTGCAAAAATATTTTGGAGAAGAAAATAAAGAAAGGTGTAATAAATGCGATGTTTGTCTAGATAGAAACAAGTTAAAAATAAACGATCAAGAATTTGATGATATTATGAAAGCCATCGAAAAGCTAATTAGCCAAAAACCTATGTACATAGACGATATTATAATGTCTATTGTAGAGTTTAGAGAAGATAAAATGGTAAACGTTCTTCAATTTTTAAGCGATAATGGACAAATAGCATTTAATGATGAACAAAAGCTATATTGGATTTACTAAAAAGTGTAATTTCGTCGCATATGAGTTCACAACTGAGAATTGTATTTATGGGAACGCCCGACTTCGCTACTGAGTCTCTAAAGCGATTGGTGGAAAACAACTATAATATTGTTGGTGTAGTAACTGCCCCAGACAGACCAGCTGGCAGAGGACAGAAAATTAAATTTTCTTCGGTAAAAGAGTATGCTGTTAGTCAAAACTTACAGGTTCTACAGACAGAAAAACTCAAAAACCCACAATTTATTGACGAACTAAAAAATCTTGAAGCTGATCTATTTGTTGTTGTTGCATTTAGAATGCTTCCCGAAATAGTCTGGAGATTACCTGCTAAAGGAACTTTTAATTTACACGGTTCATTATTGCCAAGATATAGAGGAGCAGCACCTATTAATTGGGCCGTAATAAATGGAGATAAAGAAACAGGCGTAACAACTTTTTTCATTGAAAAAGACATAGACACAGGCAATATCATTTTTCAAGAAAAATTAAGCATATCAGACAAAGACACGGCAGGCAACATTCACGACAAGTTAATGCATATAGGAAGTGAATTGGTGTGCAAAACTATAGATGCAATTGAAAGTAATAAGGCCCCAAATAGTCCACAGCTTAATGAAACGGCAACACATGCGCCAAAAATATTTAAAGCAGATTGTAAAGTAAATTGGGAAGAAAATAGCGTAGTCATTCACAATAAAATCAGAGGATTATCGCCATACCCAACAGCCTGGACTAGTATAGACAAAGACAAAACCTTAAAGTTGTTTAGTTCTAGTTATGAAAACGCTAATCATAATGAAACTATTGGTAAAATTCTTATAAGTAATAATAAGGAAATGAAAGTTGCCGCTAAAGATGGTTTTGTTCATATTCATGAATTACAGCTATCAGGAAAAAAAAGGATGAAAACAGAAGATTTTTTACGTGGTTATAATTTTGAAGATATCGTTTTGTACTAATGAAAACTCTAATTGAACATTTTTTAAAATGTATTACAGATGAGCGCAAAGCACTTTTTGAAGAGCTTATCCGAAAACGAACAAAATACCTTACAGTAGTTTTAGAAAATATTTATCAACCTTTAAATGCAAGTGCGGTCTTACGCTCTTGCGATTGCTTTGGAATTCAAGATATTCACGTCATAGAAAACTATAACGAATTCAAACCCGATACGGAAGTAGCAATGGGTGCTTCCAACTGGCTAACAATTAATCGTTATGATGATAAAAAAGACAATACCTTAGAGTGCATACAATCACTAAAAAAACAAGGCTATAGGATTCTAGCCACTAGCCCCCATGATTCAAAAACTAGTTTAAAAGATTTTGATTTATCCAAAGGAAAAACAGCGCTGTTTTTCGGTACCGAAGTAGAAGGCCTTAGCTATACTGTGTTAGAACAAGCTGACGAGCATTTACACATACCAATGTATGGATTTACTGAAAGTTTCAACCTCTCTGTTTCTGCAGCAATATGTTTTTATGAAATGCGAATGAAAATGGAAAAAGAAAACATCAATTGGAAGATGAATGAAGATGAGAAAGATCAAGTTCTACTTAACTGGCTCCGTTACAGCATTGATCGTTCCGATATTGTCGAGGAAGATTTTTTAAGAAATCGATCTTAAGGCGCTAACCGCTCTATCCTCCAATTTTCACCTTCCTTACTGTATAAAAATCTATCGTGCAATCGACTAGCTCTACCCTGCCAAAACTCTATTTGAGTGGGGGAAATAGTATAGCCGCCCCAATTTTGTGGACGAGGCACTTCATTAGGGTACTTCTTTTTTAATTCTTCGAATTTATTTTCTAAAACATCTCTTGACTCAATGACTTTACTTTGTGGTGAGCACCACGCTCCTATCCTACTTTCATAAGGGCGACTGTTAAAATATTCCTCTGACTCTTGATCAGATAATTTACTGATGATTCCTGTGACTCTAACTTGACGTTCAAAATTTTTCCAAAAGAAATTCATACAAACATTAGGATTGTTTTCTATTTCTTTTGACTTACGGCTTGAGTAATTGGTAAAAAAACTAAACCCATTTTCTGAAACATCTTTTAGAAGCAATACCCTTGAGCTTGGAATACCTTCAGGATTAACAGTAGATAATACAAAAGCATTAGCATCAATCGACAAATTAACTACTTCAGATAACCACTCTTGGAAAAGTAAAATTGGCTCATCCGATAAGTCTTGAATATCTAATTCACTTTTACGATAGTCTATTCTAAGGTCTTTAATGTTTTTCATTCTTCAAAATTACCTATTTTTGCGTGTATTTATATTCAATAAATGAAAAAATTCGAAGTACCTGATTTTTATCGATCCAATCTTATTGGAGCTATCAAAAACCAACGAAAAGAACTTGACCCTAAGAAGAAGGATTTTTCTCCTACAATTGTTGATTTTGGTCCTGTTCAAATCCATTTAGCACGTCACTTTGGCTTTTGCTATGGTGTGGAAAATGCTATTGAGATATCTTATAGAGCTATTGAGGAGAATCCTAATAAGAATATATATCTTCTTAGTCAGATGATACACAATCCTATTGTAAACGAAGATTTGCTTTCTCGTGGATTAAGATTTATTATGGATACGCAAGGCAACCAACTGATAGATTGGGAGGAGATAAATTCCAATGACGTAGTGATAACACCTGCCTTTGGAACCACTATAGAAACAAAAGAAATACTAGAGAAAAAGAATATTAAACTAGAAACGTACGATACGACCTGTCCGTTTGTAACTCGTGTATGGAAGAAAGCTGATAGTATTGGCAATGATAACTATTCGATTATTATTCATGGTAAACATAACCACGAAGAAACTAAAGCAACTTTTTCTCATTCTTATCAAAATGCACCGTCTCTAATCATTAAGGACTTAGAAGAAGCTAAAATTTTAGTAGATTTTATTGAAGGCAATAGATCTGAACAAGAGTTTTATTCTGTATTTGAAGGTAAATACTCTAAAGGCTTTGATTTGAAAAAAGATTTAGAAAAAATTGGGGTTGTCAATCAAACAACAATGTTAGCTAGTGAAACTGAAGAAATTTCAAATTTCCTGAAGCAGTTCATTATCCAAAAAAGAGGCCAAGAAAATTACAAAGATTATTTTGCTGACACCAGAGATACGCTTTGTTATGCTACAAACGAAAATCAAAAAGCTACCTACGGATTATTAGAAGTTCCAGCAGATTTAGCAATTGTAGTAGGTGGCTATAATAGCTCCAATACTTCACACCTTGTCGAGCTTTGCGAAGAAGTTTTACCTACATATTTTATAAAATCTGAAGAGGAAATATTTTCAAAAGATTTGATTAGACATTTCAACTATAATGACAAGTCTATACTAGAAACGGCTAATTTCTTACCACAAAAAGATAAGCTAAAAATTATTCTTACATCAGGAGCATCATGTCCAGATGCGGTTGTTGATAGAGTTTTGCAAAAGCTATTATCTTATTTTGAAAATAAAAAATCAATAGAAGAAGTCTTGGCAGATATTAGCCAATCATAGCCTTTTCACAATAGCTAAGAGCTAAATCAAATTGCTCCTTAATACTCATGTTAGTATTGTCTATTTCTATGGCGTCTTCCATTATTAAGAGGGGGTTTTCTTCTCTTGTACTGTCGTCATAATCTCTACTCTGAAGGTTCTTTTTAATATCCTCAAGACTAGCATCTTTAAGCTCTAAAGATCTTCTTCTAGCACGTTCATCAACAGAAGCCGTAATAAATAGTTTCAGTTCTGCATCTGGAAATACTATAGAACCAATATCTCTACCATCCATCACAACGCCTTTATTTTTGCCAATACTTTGTTGAATAGCAACCATTTTTTCACGAACCGCTCTGATTTTGCTAATCTGACTGACATTTTCAGAAATCCATAAACTACGAATCTCATTTTCTACATTCTCACCATTCAAAAATGTTTCAGATACTGATTTTTGATCATTATAATGAAAAGATACACTCATATTATCTAAAGAGTTAATAAGAGTCGATTCGTCAATAACACCATCTTTCATAATATCATGTTTTAGAGCATAAAGACATACCGCCCTATACATAGCTCCAGTATCTACATAAATATATGAAAAGTGTTTTGAAAGCTGTTTAGCTAAAGTGCTTTTTCCGCACGAAGAATGCCCATCAATAGCAATATTTATCTGTTTCATTGTTGTTTATAGAACTTGGAAAAATCTGTGCTAAAGGAAAAGTAATTTGGTGAACCATGCAAGTGATAAGTTGATCTTCCGTAATTAATTGTGAAATGAGAAATCTTGACACCTAAACCCCAAGAAAATCCAACCATTCCTAGATAAGAATCAACTTTAAGCTCTTGCCTCCTCTTGGGGTTATATCCCATTCTAAGTTGAATATTTTTGCCAATATGTAGTTCACCACCTACATCAATGTGTCTAAAAAGTTTATTGGCAAAGCCAAATTCTTCCAAAACCTCGGTTCCATTAAGGCTTGTACTGTTAACTTCATCCTCAGAAGTCAAGTCCCATTTTTGAATATTCTTATAGTTCAACGAAAAAAGGAATGGTAAGTGTTCTAATCGTTTTGAAACACCAAAATCCAATTGAAAAGGTAGCTGTTCTTTAGTACTTGCATAAGTACTTATCTGCTTACCATAATTCCTTGCTAAAAAAGACATAGTAAAGTTCTTATCTTCTTTTTTATAAGCCAGAGCTAAATCACTTCCAATAGCGATAGACTGATAATTTTGAAGATTAGAAAATAATGTTTTTATAGATGCTCCCACAACCCATCTCTGGCTTAATTCTTTACCTAAGCCAAAGGATATAATTTGATCGTTCGCACCAAATGTACCTAACACCTCAGAGGTGTAGTTAGTTTCTTCAAATTCACCATAGCCAATAGATTTTACAGATACACCCAAAGTTCCAAAATCTTTAAGAGTAAAGGCATAAGCAGCAGAAACAAAATTTATATCAGAGAAGTAATCGACAAAATTCAATGAAAATTGCTTTTCCATACTTGCATTCAACATAGCTGGATTGAATATCCCTGACTCTATATCATTTGAATATAAAGAAACAGGCTCGTTTAATACAGCATGGCGAGCAGAAAGAGGTAAGTCTAAAGCTTGAAAAGCTGAAGATGAATTTTGAGCTATTACGAATGAAAGATTAATCGCAAAAAAAAGAAATAGACTAATGAATTTCATTCTACAAATTAACAAATGTTTTAGATCAAAACGAGTAAATGTAACACTTATTATAAAAAAAGCGCAGACTTAATTCTGCGCTTTTAAATTATCTATTTTATTATAATTTATAAAGAAACTCCTATATCGAAACCTATTTTCGGCACAATACCTGTGTAGCCTCTTTCAGGTGAATAAAATTCTAAATTTATTGGCTTATGGTCAAACTCAGAGCTACGTAAACCACCTCCAGCAAAAAAGTCTAATGATAGTTTTTCTGAGAATAATATCTGAATACCCATTAACACCCCACCTTCAATTTGTTTAACATCGTATTCATAATTATGTTCAGTGTAAACATCATTATAGTGAAAGTGATTTGTATAAGTCTCTACAAAATATTTTCCATTTCCATATAAACCAACATAAACACCGGCTAAACTAGACTCGCTTGAGCTATTTATCGTTGGTTTAAAAACATATTTTCTGAGTTGTAATTCACCCATCCAACCATACTCATCACCGTTGTCAGAAAGTCTGTACCCCCCTGATAGGGCAAACGAATTGTTATTATTTAATGCTCTTTCATAAGTAGCATAGATGGTTCCATCAAGAAAGTGAAAAGGACTGACTTTTACTAAAACATCTTGTGAGAAAACAAAAGTAGATGCCATAGATAGGCATAGAATAAGAGTAATTTTTTTCATTGTAGTAATTGGTTTTAAGTTTTAGATAATTCTTAACAAGAATAAAGAAATATTTCATTCTACAACAATAAAAATGAATTAGATAAGTGCTAAATCAATAACATCATTCATTTTACTTACATAGTGAAACTTTAATCCTTTAAGATAACGTTCGTTAATTTCATCAACATCTTTCTTATTTTGCTCACAAAGTATAATTTCTCTAACACCTGCTCTTTTAGCTGCCAAGATTTTTTCTTTAATCCCTCCTACTGCCAAAACTTTGCCTCTTAAAGTAATTTCTCCTGTCATGGCTAATTTAGCTTTGACCTTTCTACCAGTAAATAAAGACACTAAAGCCGTCAGCATGGTGATACCAGCAGATGGACCATCTTTTGGTGTAGCACCTTCAGGGACATGCAAATGAATATCATGTGTATTTAACTCTTCTGGATTAATCCCAAGCTCTTTTGCGTGAGATTTGATATACTGCATAGCAATTGTAGAAGATTCCTTCATGACGTTGCCCAAATTACCTGTAATGCTCATCTTACCCTTACCTGGACTTTTGCTGCTTTCAATAAATAAAATATCTCCTCCAACAGCAGTCCAAGCTAAGCCAGTAACGACACCAGGAATATCATTACTCAATTGGCGTTCTTTGTCAAAAGATGCTGCGCCTAATATTTCTTTTAAATCGGAGGCGTTAAGAGTCACATTATATTCTTGCTCCATAGCGATAGACTTAGCAGCATAACGCACCAACTTAGCAACCATTTTATCTAATCCTCTAACACCAGACTCTCTAGTATAACCATCGACTACAGATTCAAAGACTTTGTTAGACAACTTTAAATCAGAGGATTTTAATCCATGTTCTTTAAGTTGTTTTGGTAATAAGTGTTTTTTTGCGATTTGGACTTTCTCTTCTATCGTATATCCATTAATTTCTATAATTTCCATTCTATCTCGCAAGGCAGGCTGTATACTAGACAAAGAGTTTGCTGTTGAAACAAACATAACTTTTGATAAGTCATAACCTACTTCTAAATAATTATCATGAAAAGAACTATTTTGTTCTGGATCCAATACTTCAAGCATAGCAGATGAAGGGTCACCATGCGAATCTCTTGTTATCTTGTCGATTTCGTCCAACACAAATACTGGGTTTGAAGAATTGGCTTTTTTGATGGACTTAATAATCCTACCAGGCATTGCTCCAATATATGTTTTACGATGACCTCTGATCTCAGATTCATCACGTAAACCACCTAAGGATACACGTTCGTATTTTCTACCTAGTGCTTCAGCAATAGATTTTCCTAAAGAGGTTTTACCTACACCCGGAGGGCCAAACAAACACAATATAGGAGCTTTCATATCTCCTTTGAGCTTTAGTACTGCTAAATGCTCCAGAATACGTTCTTTGACTTTTTCCAAACCAAAATGATCTCTATCTAGAATCTTTTTTGCTTTATCTAAATCAAAATTATCCTTTGTGTATTCATTCCATGGTAAATCAATGAATAAATCCAAATATGCACGCTGTACGGAATAGTCAGCCATAGCAGGATTCATACGCTGTAACTTTTTGATTTCTTTATCAAAATTTTCAGAAACTTCTTTATTCCATTTTTTAGCATTTGCCCTTGAGCGCATTTCCTCAATTTCTTGATCTGCAGATCCACCTAATTCTTCTTGGATAGCTTTAAGCTGTTGATTCAAAAAATACTCTCTTTGCTGTTGATCTAAATCATGCTTTACCTTGTGTTGAATTTCATTTTTCATCTCAAGGCGTTGTAACTCTTTGCTTATTATTTCAAGAGTTTTTTCTGAACGGCTTTTTAAACTTAATATCTGAAGAAGTTCCTGTTTTTTATTCATATCTACATCCATATTGGAGCAGACGAAATTGACTAAATAAGATGGCGATTCGATATTTTGAATAGCAAGCTGAGCTTCTGAGGGTATATTAGGAGACTCTTTAACTATTCGCAAAGCAATGTCCTTAATAGAATCAACAAGCGCAATGAATTGCTCATCTCCTTTTTCTGGTTTTTCCTCTGAAAGTTCAGAAACTGTTGCTTTCATATAAGGCTCTTCCTGAATCATTTCTTTAAGCTCTATCAACTTTCTACCTTGAATGATAATCGTGATATTTCCATCAGGCATTCTTAGCATTTTCATAATATGTGCTACAGTGCCTATAGTATTCAAATCCTTAAATGTAGGGTCTTCTACGTCCGATTTTTTTTGAGACACGACACCTATGGTTTTAGAGCCTTTATACACTTCCTTGATAAGCTTAACAGATTTATCTCTTCCTACAGTGATTGGAATTATAACACCTGGAAAAAGCACTGTATTTCTTAAAGGTAGAATCGCTAAAGAATCTGGAACATCTTCCTTATTAATTTTTTCTTCATCTACACTACTTAAAAGAGGAAAAAAATCCGATTCATCATCAAAATTTGCTCCAGCGAAAGTATCTAAAAACATGTCTTTTTTCATTCAATATATTTTATGTCAATTATGACAATTATATTCTATTTTAACTATGAAGTATAAAGGCAAGAAGTGTGCCAATACAATTGGAATAAGAATACATGACAAAACTAGTTTTTTCTGTACGACTTTGTCAGTTCGAAAACAGTGGATAATATATCTTTTTCTGTTTGGTCAAATTCAACAGAACGGCGCTGCATGACTTTTGCAGCTACCTCAAAAACTTTATCTAATTTATAGGTTGTATATCCTGCAGACCCCCCCCAAGAAAAAGAAGATACAAAGTTGCGAGGAAATCCAGCACCAAAAATATTGGCACTTACTCCAATAACAGTTCCTGTGTTAAACATGGTATTGATACCGCATTTGGAATGGTCTGCCATAATAAGACCACAAAATTGAAGCCCTGAATTTGAAAAGAGTTGGGTTGAATAATTCCACAACCTCACATCAGCATAATTATTTTTAAGATTTGAATTATTAGTATCCGCTCCTAAGTTACACCATTCACCCAAGACTGAATTTCCTAAAAAACCATCATGCCCTTTGTTAGAGTAGCCCATCAAAACAGAATTATTAACTTCTCCTCCAACCTTACAATAAGGACCTAAAGTCGTTGCTCCATAAATCTTGGCACCTAGCTTCAGGACTGAATTTTCACACATAGCTAAAGGACCTCTTACGATACTACCCTCCATTATTTCAGCATCTTTGCCTACATAAATTGGACCGTTAGATGCATTTAATATAGCGTGCTCTACCTTAGCACCTTCTTCTATAAAAATATTTTCTGGTCTAGTACAAGCGTTAGTTTTGCTA
>MDTG01290629.1_pt1 | contig 20890 bp, 18 predicted proteins | sample 811421 | NCBI WGS metagenome assembly MDTG01 (sample SAMN05326645, study PRJNA326480) | marine metagenome | isolation source: seawater | place: Pacific Ocean: South East | collected 2011
ATCCCCCCCTCGATGGAAGATATTTGATGTGAAAAATAAAATGAGTAAGTTCCAAAATCACCAAAAGTTCCCAAACATTTTTTTTTAAATTTTGAACCCAAAGATTCACATGTGTCCTCAATTAAAATTATTTTTTTTTTCTTAGCAATTTTTTTTAATTTTTCAACGTTTGTTCCATTACCAAGAACATGCACTAACATAATTAATTTTGTTTTACTGGTTATGCTAGAAATAATCTTATCCACATCTAAATTTAAAGACTTCACTTCAGGATCAACAAATACTGGTTTCAATCCCGCTTGGACTAATGGCCAAAGTGATGTTGGCCAACATAGTGCAGGAATAATTGCTTCATCCCCGTATTTAAATCTCATTTTTCTTTTTGGATTACATGATGCAAAAGTTGCAAGAAGATTAGCAGATGAACCAGAATTTACCATAACGGCATATTTTGCATTAACAAACTTTGCAAATTGCTTCTCAAATTGTTGAGTCACATTAGACATCGTCATTTGACCTGATAAAATTACTTTTATTGCGCTTATTAAATCTTTACTAGAGAATGTGTGTTCGAGAAGCGGATAAATAAATTTTTTATTATTTTTTTTATATTTTAAAATAAGATTTTCTATTTTCTTATTATCTTTACTTTGAATTTTAAACATAAATTTTATTTATTTTTCTTAAGGTGATCTACTAAAAATAATAGTATTAATAATTGAGATATTTCAACTTGATTATATGATTTTGAATCAACCCAGATATATTCATTACTGTTTTTATTAAGTTTATTATTTTTTTTAAATCCTGTTAAAGAAAAAAATTGTATCTTATTTTTTTTACAAAATTTAGCGGCTTGAATCATATTTGCAGAATTTCCTGAGGCACTAATTAAAATTACTAAATCATTTTTTTCAAAGAAGTTTTTTATTGCCTCTTTGACCCAATTATCATAACCAAAATCATTTGCATAACACGTTAATTGTGTTGAGCTATCAAAGGATAAACATCTAATTTTTGCACTATTTGTTAAATCATTAGCAAAATGACTAGCAATTGAAGCACCAGCACCATTTCCAAAAATCAAAACTTTTTTATTTTTTTTTTTAATATTTTTTAAATTTTTGAAAAGTTTATCTACTTTTAATACATTTACTTTATCTAATATGTTAAAATTGTTTTTTATATAATTTTTGTAAAAACTTTCCATAAAAACTATTGATTGATTAAATTAATACCTTCACGAGAAAGTGTATGTGAATATCCTTTAGATAAAATATAGCCATTTTTTTTTAAAAATGATAAATTTCTTACTAAATATTTATTTACCATAAAATAATCTCTTTTTTTTTTTGTCTGTTCATTTCTATATAAAAACATTGCATTTATGTCTTTTCTTATTGACATTATTTTTTCATTACAATAAATAAATTTTTTTGCTATTTTTTTTTGGTCTTCAGATGATTTAAATATTTTCAAATCACTTGAATTCAACATTTTAGCATAATCTTTTAAGTTTTTTGGTTTTAATACAATTGATTTATCATAAATATATATTGGAGTATTTGAAATTATAATAGGTTTTATTCCTAATGATATAGCTTCCTCTGTAACTGAGCCAGAAAAAGTAACAATTTTTTTCAAATTTTTCATCAATCCAATATTTCCAGTTTTTAAAATTCTGACATTTTTTGCATTATGTTTTTTTATCAATTTTTCCAAAAAAGTGAGTGGATTTTCCCCCCATCTTTTTGAATTAGGGTGAATCTTGAAATGCCATATTTCACTAGAGTTTTTTATAATATTAATAGTTTCATCAACCCAATTGATATAATTCAAAAATATTCTTTTTTTATCTAAATTTATAAAAGGAGAATCTCTAAATATATGAAGCATAATAATGTTTTTAATCTTGTTATTAGAAAATCTTTTTTGATACGAAAGATTGGAGTCTAAATAATCTCCTTTTCCTCTAAATTTTTTTTTCCAATAAGAATTAATTTTTTTGATATTAAGTTTATTATTAATCTGATTTCTTAATTTTATATTGAGGAGATTATTCCAATTTTCATCTCTATTTTTTGGCAATTTATACAAATTAAATGCTGCATGACAAAAAACAGGGATATTCTTTTTTCTAAAAATTGAGTTAAATGTTTTCACTGTATAAACATTATGGCTCGTGATCAAAGCTCCAATATTAAATCTGATTAAATATTGAGCAATTTTTTTTTTCTTAAAGTTAAGATAAATAGATTTTAAAGTTATATAATAGCTTGGATTAATAACTCCATCATTAGATAAACTTTGTTGTGTATCAATAATCGAATGAAAAAATTGATATTGCTCCCAATTTAGATTTTTTAAATTAATTTTTTTCCAATATAAACTAAATAAAAAAGATTTTGGAAGTAAGATAATATATAAAAAAAAATTATTTTTAAGGTAGTAAGGAAGTAAATCTTCTAAAAAAATTATTTTGAAGTTTTTTAATTGATTTTTAATAAACTTATTATTTAAAATTTTTTCATTTTTTTTTTCTAAGATTATTTCCTTGATATTTTTATTATTGCAATATTCAATTGAAATTGTTAGTATCCACAACAAGATCGATTGGTGGAAGCCACCTTCAATAACTATTTTTTTTTTTAGAGAGGACAATTTTTTAGTATATTTTTTTTAATTCTTTACTGTTTAACTCATAAACTTTGTCACAAAAATCTAAGCTTTCTTGTTGGTGAGAAATTGAAATAATTGTTACTTTATTTTTTAACTTTTTCAAATCTTGAATAAATTTTTGTTCTGTCAAATTATCTAAAGAATTTGTAGCTTCATCTAAAATAATAATCTTTGGATCATGATATAAAGCTCTTGCAATTGCAATTCTTTGCGATTGTCCTCCAGATAAATTTTGTCCATTATTTGTAATTTGATAATCAATTTTATTTTCTAAATCAGAAATAAAATTATCTGCTGATGCTAAGGTTAATGCCTTCCAAATATTTGCTTCATCAATTTCCTCTTTTGGAATTCCAAAAGCTACATTATTAGTTATGGTATCGTTTATTAATGAAAGATTTTGTGAAACATAAGACATTGAATTCATATACTGTGACCTCACATTTTTGAAATTAATATGATTATCAACAATTATTTTTCCGTGTGTTGGTTCAATCAAACCAAGAATAATCTTAACTAAAGTTGATTTACCAACTCCACTTTTACCCTTTATTCCGATAAAATCGTATTTCGAAATATCCATGTTAATATTGTCTAAAATTAACTGGTCAGAAGATGGAAATTTGAAGGAGATATTTTTTAAACTAATTTTACTCTCAAAATTAAAATTCTTACTAACATTGTTATTATTATCTCTTTTTAATTCAAAAGTTTGATTCTTGAATTCCTCATGAAGGTACTCAACTGCAAATAAATAATTTTTTTGTCTTAATTTTGAAATATTTAAATTGATCAAAGAGGGCAAAGTTCGAAAAGCAGCGTAAAGATAAATGCTTAATATTGGAAGAATTTCCAAGCTAATTGAAGATTGATTTATAAAAATCATTACTAATAATAATGGTAAAATCAAAAATATTTCAAAGATAGGCCTAGTTATTGAACTGATAAATTTATTCTTAAAAATCACGTCTGACCAAACTGATATAAGATTTTGGTGTTTTTTAAAAAAAAAACTAATTTTATCGTGTAATTTTATTTCATGTATTAAATTTATTGTATCTAAAATGTTCGTATAAATTTTTCCTGACATAGTATTTCCCATTTTTCCCCAATTCAAAGCTCTATTTGAAAATAAATATTTATAAATAATAGACATTACAAATACGTAAAGCAAAATTAATATAGTTACTTTAAAATTGAAAAACACCAAGCTTAGAGTAATTATTAATATATTTAATAAACAAACATAGTAATTCAAATAAATATCTAAATAATTTTTAAATTCTAAAGGAATTTCTCTTATATTTTTAAGTGTTACTGATTGTTTTAATTCTGAAAATTTCAGGAAACTTTTTGATGTAATATTTAAAAATAATTTTTTTGATATTTCTTGAAATATTTGCTCAATAGTTTGAACAGTTAAATATTTGATATAAATTAAGATTAAATTTTTAAAAATAATTACAAAAATGAAAAAATAAAATATTAATTCAGATTTATTAGTTAAATCTAAATTAAAAAATTGAATTATATCGTCAATTATATTATCAATTTTTGATTGTTCTTTTCCAACTAAATTTGATACGAGTGGATAAATAGAAACTATAGTAATTACATCAAGTATTACATTTATAAGGTTTAATATTAAAACTTTACTATATTTTTTTCTTAAAGTGGGTGAAACAATATTAAGAGCAATTTTTATATACTTTTCAAAAAACATTATTAACTCTAGTTATGTGATTTAACCAATAAATTATTTTATTTTTTTCTAAATTCTTTAATCTTTTTAATTTCATCTCTATTAAAATAATAAAATTTAAATAGATTTAAGAAATTTAATTTTTTTAGATTTCTCGAAATTCTGAAATATATATATTCTGGGTAATTAATGAAAATATGAAATTTTTCTTTTAAAGAAAATTTTTTAGAATTAATTGATTTATGAATATGATGAAAATACCTTGGTAAGCGTTTACTCATTCTTTTATAAATATGCAAATAAATTAAATTTAAGATAGTTTGTTGACTTACTTTTTTTATAATTTTTGATATTTTTAAAGATAAATAATGGTTGTAACGATCATTATTTTTATAAAAATCATTAATATGCCAACCTCCTAATTTTTCATAATAGTCTATACCTGATGTTTGATTAAACTCATGATTTAATCTTGTAATCATAAGTTTGTTTAAACTTTTAATATTTCCTTTTAATAAATTGTAAGTTGCAAAAGTTATTGTCATTAACTTATGGCTTGTAGTGTGTTCAATTTTTTTAATTGGGTTTTTAATAATTGCACAAAGCTCCCCAACAATTTTAAAAATTTCGATAAAATTAGTTTTTCGATACACTCCGTAGGCAAAACCCTCATTATAATTAAAATTCAAAAATCTTTTCCTAAACTCATATTCCTTGATATTATTCACTTTTATATCAGATACATTAAAGTCAAAAATTCTGAATATATTATTCCGAAATTCTATTTTTGCAGTAGCCATGTGGCCATTTGTGGTAATGTAATTTTTATTTTTTTCTAAAATTTCTAAACTCTCATCAACAAATTGTTTTCCTGGTAAATCATCATCATAACTAAATAAGCAGTATTTTGTCCTAATTTTTTTTGCAACCTTGTAAACTATGCTAAGTTGATTAGCTGAAAAAATATATTTTATTTTTAAATTTTCAATATTACTAAACTTTTTGATAATAATTTTATTTTGGTTTTTAAATTTTTTTTCACTGCCATCGATTATGTAAATATCACACATAAAATTACGATTAATGAAGTAATTAATCATTAATTCAAGAAAATGGGGACGGTTAAAAGTTATTATAAAAATAGATAAATTTTGATTAGTCATAATTATGAGTTTCCACTTGATAACAAACATTTATTATCAATAAGTATTTTTTGGTAGAACTTCGAAATTTTCGTATAACTTTTGTTTTTAAAATTGAGTTTTTTTTTATTAGATATAAAAATCAAAAATTCTTTTAAACTTTGCAAAACTTGCTCCTTTTTATTCGAAGATATTATATAATTTTTTGCATAAAAATATTTAAAAAATATCATGTTTGATAATTTTAAATTTTGTTGATTTGTATACTTTAAACAATCTTTTTCGTACATTCTGATGTAACTAAAGATACTCATTTTTTTCTTCTTTTTAAAAATATTTTTAAATAAAATTACAGAGTCTGGTGTAAAACTTACTGGTGGCCAGCAATCAATATATAGAAATTTACCATTGTTGAATTTCATAATCTGATTTGACCCTCCTGAATTCATAATATGATACTTTGTCAAGCTTTGAATTGACAGTTGATAAAGATCTTTAGAAATTTTATCTTGAAATTCTTTATAATAATAAAGATTTTTATGTTTCAAATTTATTGAATTTACATCTCCTGTTATAAAGATTTTATAATCATAATTTTTTATTAAATATTTAATTATATGAATAAAATTTGCTACATTTCCATCTCTTAGGTAATTTGTTCGGTCATCATTTCTTTTAATTTTATTTCTTTTTCGGATACAGATATTTATTGCGTTCTTTAATTTTCCTATTTTACAATTAAAAACTCTTTCAATTAATTTTTGTGTATTTTTATTCGGTTGAAAAAAATTTTTTTTACTTTTATTATTTATTTGGTCATTAAGTGATTTTAACGAATGAGAAAATATTAATTTTGTTTTTATCCTTTTTGCAATATATTTTGATACTATTTTCGAATTTAAATAATTATTTTTTTTATCTATTATCAAACTCTCAGTATTTGAAAATTTTTTATCAAAAAGTTTATTACAAAATAATTTTATTTGAAGTTCAAACTTTTTTGGATATTGGGAAAAATCTCTTCCTATTAACGAAAATATAGAATATATTTTTTTTATTTTGAAATTTTTAGTAAAAAATTCTACTGATTGATTTAATTTATCATAATCTAAAATGAAAATATTTTTTTTTTTATTTTTAAAAATAAACTCTAAATAATAAATAGTTTGAACTAGACCTCCCCAGCCTGTGTTAAATATAAAAAAATTTTGTTGATAATTGGAAAATAATAAATAATAGAAGTATTGAAAAAATATAAAAAATTTATCAAACAAAATAATCAATTTATAGACTAAATTTTTAATCACTATTATTTACTATTTAGGATTATCTTTTATTAATTAAGTATTTGTAATTTACAATTAAACAATCTAATTCTGAATTTTCTAATGTAAATAAGGCATCACTTAAATTGTTAACTAATGGTTTGCCGTGTAAGTTGAGACTAGTATTTAACAAAGCTGGAATCTTAGTCTTTTTATAAAATTCATTAATTAAATAATAATATTTTTTGTTTGAATGTTTTTCTAATATCTGAGGTCTAACTGTCTCGTCGTATAAATGTGTGCCATTAGCAATATATTTTAAATTTTTTTTTACTGTATCGAAGGCTATGGTCATATGTGGAGATTTAAGTGATTTTTTATTAATTATGAATTTTTTATGATATTTATTTAATATACTTAGAGCAAAAGGCATCCAAAAATCTCTGTTTTTCACGGCCTCATTTATTTTTTTCACAATCCCTATCGTATCTGGTCTAGCCAAAATACTTCTATTTCCTAAAGCCCTGGCTCCAAATTCTGCACTAGCATTATACATACCTACTATTTCACCTTTAGCTAATCTATTTATAATTTCATTTGTATTACTAATCTTTTTTATTTTAAATTTTTTCTTTGAAATTTTTTTCAGATCAATATTTTTTTCTTCATATCCAAGGTATAAATTTGATAGTGGATAAGATCTTTTTTTATCATTCAAAAAATAACACGCACCAATACTAAGTGACTCATCCCCAGCTGAACCTGAAATAAAAATATTTTTTATACTTTTGATTTCGGAAATTACTTTATTTAACTTTACATTCATAAATAAGCCACCACTCCCAACAAAATTTCTATGTTTAGTTTTTTTTAATACTTTCTTTAAATATTTAACTACAATGAACTCAGTAAATTTTTGTATACCTCCAGCGATAGCATCGAATCTATAATTACTAAGTTTTTTTTCAAAGAAATCATAAATATTAAGTCCTCTTTTATCAATTTTAGTTTCTACAATATTGTAATTTTTAATTTTGCATAAATTTTTTAACTGGTTAAACACTTCGTTTGTATACTTTTCTTTAGAATAAGGAGCTAATCCCATAATTTTATATTCATGTTCCATTGGTTTTAATGATAATATGACACATATAACTTTCCAATATTGTGCAATTGGACATGTGTTATTTTTAGTTAAAAGTTTTAATTTGCCTTTTTTAATAGACCATAATGATTGTGTATATCCGTCTCCTCCACCGTCAATGGTAGAAATTAAACAATCTTGACCATTCAGGGCTGATGAATAGTAACCATAATAGGCATGGCAAGTGTGGTGGTCAATAAACTTTACTTGATTTTTTTCTAAACCTGTTTGGGAACAAAATTTATTTAATCTCTCTTTTTTAAATAATTCCCATTCTAATTGAGGTTTATTTATTATTTTATGATTTAAAAAATTAAAATTGTAATACTCAGGTTTATTTTTATATTTATTTTTAATTTTCTTTAAATAGTCAATACTGATTTTATTTCTTTTTAAATTTTTTAAAAATTTTGACTCAGTGTTATTCTTTTTTTTAAAATAATTAAATTGGATTCTGGTTCTCCACCATTCTTTAAAATCATTTGGTTTAAAATTATTATATATTTTTACTTTATCACCATATGGGTTTTTGAATGTACTTGCTATCCCTCCCATATCTAATTTCAATTTTCTTTGTTTTAAATATTGTAAACAATGTTTGATGCTTTGATAAGGGTAACCAGTGTAATTCTTAATTTGACAAAATCTTTCTTCTTGAAGTGCATAAATTATTCTACCATTAATCATTAATGCTGCAGAAGAATTATGTCCGTCCTGAATTGCTAAAATAATCATTTAAGCTTTTTGAATAAATTGTATTTTTTTTCTTACACAAAAAAATAGATATACTAATAAATATAATCTGAAAAAATAAAGTATAACTAACTCAATTTGTAAATATGGATAAATTAAAATTTTAGATAAAAAATATAAAATTTTTAGGACTAAATTATTTTGATTTTGATATAATAATTTTCTTATAAAATTAAACTTAATTAGATAAGTTATTTTGTAACTCCATTTATGTCTATACATCGCATTAAAATAATAATCTTTAAGAATATTGTTTTTGAAGGACTCTCTATAGGTATTTTTCAAATATTGATAAATTGTTATTAAAGACAGCCTCGAAAAAAAATGCTTTACACCATATTTAGTTGGAATAAAAATAAATAAAAAAAATCTTAAATAGTTAAAAATTTTATTGCTTAAATCAGTGTGAGTTTTGTATTTAAATTTTTTCATAAATGGGTTCATAGCTATTTCCAAAATATCAATTTCATAGCTAGAGAAAGATTTAAGTTCTTTTTCATAGTTATAGCTATCATTTATAAAACTTTTTTTACTTTTTTCATTATAGCCTTTATAAATTTTGTCTCCCCACCAGGTTTTATTATTAAAAGTCGGATTTTTCATCTGTTTATAATTAAATTTTAAATTAATGAATTTACAGATTTTATTAAGTGTTTTTTTATTTTTTGTTTTAAGATCTTCAAAAGTAAAAAATTTACAAATCTTTTTATATTTTTCATTAAAGTTTCCAAAGTTTCTATTTAAATCTCTTAATCTATTTATATATCTATAATTTTTTATATATTCACAATCTGTTAAATCAAATCTCGCTTCTTCAACTTTTTCATCTGAATAAGCTCTTCTCCAAAAATTATAAATAGGATTTCTTGTAAGTGCAATAATTTTTGATGATTCAAATTTTTTTAATATAAATGAATTAAAAAATTCTATGTCATGGGGATGAAAAAATATATTTTTTGACTTATCATTTACTGTTGACTGGTATGCATAATGAATTGCTAAATAAACATTTTTACTATTCAATTCTTTTTTTTTTAAAAATTTTAGAAATTCTATTTTAAATTTTTTTTCTGAAATTTTAATAAATCCCTTTCTATCATTACCAAGATTATTAAGACCATTAAATCCTTTTAAGCGTCTACTGTCTAAAATTGAACTATGATGTTTTATTATTAAATTTAAAACTTTTTTTGTAGTTAAAATATTATTCTTTACTTTCCATTCTTTATATAAAGGTGGAAAAAATTTAAGTGGGTATGCAGGTAGAGTAAAAACATCTTTTGAATTATTCATTTGTGCTTGCAAAAGTTTTGAACCTGATCCTAAAAAAACAAGTAAAGAAAAATACTTTTTATCTTTATTTTTCATAATATCAAATTGATAAAAAAAAATTATTTTGAGAAAAACTCTTTTATATTTTTACAAATTATTCTTATCTCTTTATAAGATAAAAATTGATTTACAGGTAATGTCAAAATTTCTTTGGATAGTTTAGCTGAGATTGGATAATTAATCTTATTAATTTTTCCATATTTTTTTTTAAAAGCCTCCTGCTCAAAAATCAGATAGGGATAATGTATTGATGATATAATACCTTTAGATAACAAAAATTTTTTGAGTTTATCTCTTTTATTTACTTTTATTACAAATGTATGAAATGTATGAAATTCATTTCTATCACAATTTGGAAGTTTTATATTTTTTTGTTTTTTCAACATTTTAAAATATAATTCTGCGTTGTTTCTTCTTTTAATGATAACTTTATTTAAACTTTTAAGTCTCTGATTTAAAACAGTTGCCTGTATATTATCCATTCTAGAAACGTATCCAAAAGTCAAAATTTTATTTCGTTTATGAATTCCATGATTCCTCAATAACTTAGCTTGATGAGCAATACTTTTATTATTTGTTACCAAATATCCTGCGTCTCCTATCGCATTAAGATTTTTTAATGGATGAGCAGAAAAACATCCTACTTCTCCAAATGTTCCAACAAATTTTTTTTCATACTTTGATCCTATTGCCTGAGCTGCATCTTCAATAACAGGTATTTTATATTTTTTTGAAATTTTTAAAATTTCATTCATTTGACAAGGTAAACCTGATAAATGTACAGGCATGATAGCTCTTGTATTTATGTTAATTTTTTTTTCAATTTCTCTTGGATCGATATTTTGATTATATTTTACATCTGCAAATACTGGTTTAGCTCCCAAATGTACAATTGCAGCTGTGGATGCTATGAATGAATTTGGAGGAGTAATGACCTCGTCATTTCTTTTGACACCTAATAAATGAAGTCCTAATGTAATGGCATCCGTTCCACTGTTCAATGCAACGCAATATTTAATATTTAAATATTTACAAATATTTTTTTCAAATTTTTCTACTTCATCACCTAAAATAAATTCCCCTTTTTTAAAAATCTTATTAAAGGACTTATAAATTTCTTTTTTCTCCTGTTGAATCTGTTTAACTAAATTCACATAAGGAATTTGAAACTTCATAATTTAAATAGATTTTTAATTTTTGTTTAACTTTTTAATCACTTCTCGCATCCAAGGACCCATATCTTTATAATGCGCAGTTGTAATAATATTTTCATCTATGACGGCAGGCTGGTCAGTATAAATTGCACCAGCGTTGATTAAATCATCCTTCATGCTGTAATATCCAGCAATTTTTCTTCCCTTTACTACTTTGGCTGAAATTAATAGCTGAGCTCCACTACATATACATGCAATGATTTTTTTTTTTTCGTTAAAATTAGTTATAAAATTAATAATTTTTTTTTCTTGTCTAACTTTTTCCATTGCTTTTACGCCACCAGGTAAAACTAAAATATGATAATCCTCTACTTTTAATTCATCAATACTTTTAACAAGCTGTTCCTTATTTGGTGGAAGATTTGTTCCAAGTATTCCTTTGACTGGTTTGCCTTCTAATAAACATACATCTATTTCACAATTTTCTTCTAAAAGTCTATAGTATGGGTAAATAAATTCATGATCTTGAGCAAGATTCCCGGAAATTATGGCAGCTTTTTTCATTTTTATTTTATAACATATTTTTTTGAATTTCGTCAGCATTTAAAAAAGGATACATGTCCTCAAATTTTGTAGGGACAGATCTTCCATCTGGCATCCTTTTATTAATTGCTTTTGGCATTTGTTCTTGATCGTGATCTAAAAACAGTTCACAAACAACAGGATTTGATCTTAATAAAACTTTTTTTATTGTTGGTAAAATTTTTTTTGAATCTGATATTTTCATATAATTAATCTTATGTGATTTTGCAATTTCTTTATAATTAGGAAATGAGAGACCGCTCAAATTATTTGATCCCATGATTCGACTATTAAATCCCAATTGTTGAGTTTGTTTAATTGTTAAATATCCACCATTATTATAAATGAATATTTTAATTGGTAATTTATTGTGCATAATTGTGGCCAACTCTTGAATATTCATTTGTAAACCACCTTCCCCTGTAAGACAGATTACTCTTTGTTTTTTATTTGCATAACAAGCACCTATAGCCGCTGGAAGTCCCCACCCCATGGGTGCATGTCCTGAATTTGTAAATAATTTTTGACCTTTTTTAACTTTAAATGCTTGATGTGTTCCTACAAAAGATAAACCCATGTCGGTTACAATTATATCATCGCTTTTTAATGCTTCAGAAAGTTTTTCTATAAAATAATATGAATTTATAGTTTTATTTTGTTTTCTAAATTGATCCAAAACAATAGGGTATTTTTTTCTTATATTTTTGCAATACTGGTGCCAATCATTTGTAACAAATTTCTCTTTAGGTAAATAATTATATAATTTTTCTAAAAAATACTTAGCGTCACAACAAATCTTTTTATTAGGATTTATATTGTTTTTTTTTATTTCTATCTTATCAATATCAACGACTATTTTTTTTGCTTTTCTTGCAAAATCTTTGGCATTATATCCTGTTACCATGTATGGCAATCTTGTCCCAATAGCTATATATAAATCACAATTTTGTATAATAAAATTAGATCCTCTCTCAGCAAAAGCGCCTGGTCTACCAATATAATTTGGATGATTTGACTCTATTAGATCTGATGCATTCCAAGTTAAAGCAAAAGGGATCTTGTATTTATTAATAATCTTCCTCAAATAATAATCTCCTTTGGAAATTTTAACACCATGACCTAAATGTAGTATCGGTTTTTTGCTTTTAGCCAGTAATTTAGCAACTTGTTTTATTTTTAAATCTATTTGTTTTTTAATAATTTTTTTCTTTTTAATCTTAAACCCAACTAAATTTTTTGGATTAACTTGAGCATTTTGGATATTTGCAGGAATATCTATCCACACAGGACCTGGTCTACCATCAGTAGATAAAAAATATGCCTTTTCCAAGTGGTATTTGATGCTCTCTGGAGTTTTTATGACAACCGAGTATTTTGTGGATGATTTTACCATACTTATAATGTCGAATTCCTGAACTCCCAATTGTCTTAAACCACTATTTTTAATTGTTTGATTAAGATAAACTTGACCAGAAATAAATATTGATGGAACCGAGTCTATCCAACAACAAGCTACTCCAGTTGTACAATTAGTACCTCCAGGTCCAGTTGTGATTATAGCAGCACCCGGCTTGTTTTTTACTCTAGAATAACTCTCTGTTGCAAATGAAACTGCTTGTTCATGATGACATGAAATGTATTTCAATTTTTTTGATTTATATAATGCATCACATAAAAAAATAGAGCCGCCACCACTAACTGTGAAAACATTTTTAATACCTTTGTTTTCTAAAAATTTAATTACAAAATCTGCAACTCTCATTTTCATTTATTCAATTAAACTCCCAGTGACTTAGCAGAGGAAAAATAATAATCACCTTTAAATTTGATTTTTTTGAAAAGTATTTTCCATTCTTTTTTTAATAAAATACTTGTTCCAATTAATGTCCACTTGTAAAATTTATTTCTTTCTGCATCATTTTCGCCAGATGCTAAAACAACATAGCTTTTTTTGGAAACTCTCTCTATTTCTTTCAATGATTTAATTACGTCACCCAAGTTATGCATATAAAGAGAATTAAAAGCAATTACGAAATCAAAATAATTTTTTTTAAAAGGAATATTATAGTATTCTGATCGTATAAGTTTACTTTTGCAATTAACTGCTTTTTTTAATGCATACGAGTGATTTTCAATACCGTATGATTTGATACCTGGTAATAAAATATTTAAATCTTTTAATAAGAAACCTTTTTTACAACCTAAGTCTAAAACTTTAGATTTATTTGTTAATTTATATCTTCTAATAATTTGAGGAAGAAGTTTTAACCATCTTCCATCATATTTAAATCCACCATAACCGTCTAACCGATTACCATCATAATATTTATTACCTAGTTCCCATGCATTAATCTTATTTATCACTGTCCTAACTTTTGCTACTCTGGCTCTAACTTTTACAGGTTTTTTAAAGTAACCAATATCTATATGTTTTCCCATTTATCTATTTCTCCTTATTTAGATTGATAATAATTCTTCCAGCTTTTCCACTTCTAAAAAGCTTCAAAGCTTTATTAATATCTTCTAATCTGAATTCATGTGTAATTAATTTTTCAAAGCTAATCATCTTGTTTTCAACAAGCTTAATGTATCTAGGAATATCTTTATCTGGAAATGAAGCACCACCGTGTGAAGCTTTTAAAACTTTATCAAAAGCCAATGGTAAAGAATAAATTTTAATTTTATCATTAGGCACTCCTACAAATATTGTTTTTCCATCATTAGGAGTAATTTCAAAAGCTTTTTCCATTAATTTTGAGTTTCCAGTCGTTTCAAAAACAACCTCTGGACTTTTTTTTCCTAAAATTTTTTGTATTTCTTTTTCTAAATTTGTAGAATTTCCACTTATGGAATGAGTTAAACCAAATTCTTTTCCCATTTGAATTTTACTTTTATGGATATCAACTCCTATTATTGGATAGGCGGAGACCAAAGAGGAAGCATAAGCAATACTTAATCCCATTCCTCCAATGCCAAAAATTAAAACAGATTGTCCAATTTTTACATTTGCATCATTATTTACGGCCCCAAAACCAGATGTGATTGCACAACCGAATAATGCGGCCACTCTAAGATTAAATTTTTTAGGGATCACAGTTAATCTATTCTCCGAAATAACTGCTTTTTCATTAAAAGTTGTTACCCAACCAGCATTAACTTTTTTTCCTTGCCAATTGTATGATGCTGTTGAAGACTGAATACCTGAACTTGGTCGCCAGTGTAATACAACATGATCTCCTTTTTTAACAGTAGTGACACCTTTGCCAATGTCTTCTACTATTCCAGAACCTTCATGACCTAATAGGTGTGGTAAAAATTTATCCGGTCCTTTAACTGCATCAATTTCATTTATCTGTGCTCCACATATCCCACTATAACAAACTTTTACAAGTACTTGGCCATATTCTAATGTTCTAGGTAAGCTTATATCAGTTACCACCAAAGGTTTCTTGCTCTTCACTAAAATTGCGGATCTCATTTTTGTAGTTTATAAAATTCCTTTACACATTTAACAACATATTTCATTTCACTTAATTTAAGATGTTGATCACATGGAAAAGTGATAATTTTTTTTGTATGAGAGTCAGTAATAGGAAAATCTCCAACTTTATAATTAAGATATTTGATGCATTCTTGAAGATACATAGGCTTTGGATAATGAACTTTAGCCTCGATACCTTTTTTTTTGCAATAATTGAGTAATTTATCTCTTTTTTTCGCAAAAATCACATAAAGATGAAAAACAATCTTAGAATTTTTAGGTCTTGGTGGAATTTTAATCTCTTTAATTTTTGAAAATTCTCTATCATAAAACTTTGCATTTTTTATTCTTTTTTGAGCAATCTGTTTTGCTTTTGGAAGTAACCAATTGCCAACTACAGCCTGGAAAGTATCAAGTCTTGAATTATAACCACAAATTTTTACTGTATCTCGATCTACTAAACCATGATTTCTTAAAAGTCTAAGTTTTTTATAATAATCAAAATTATTTGTTGTAATAATTCCACCATCAGACCAAACATTAATATTTTTTAGGGGATGAAGTGAAAAAGCTCCAAATTCACCCCAAGTACCAGCATTTTTATTATTTATATTTGCTAGGATTGATTGACATGCATCTTCTATAATTGGTAAATTATATTTAGTTGCAATCTTCTTAAGTTTTGGCATTTGAACCATATAACCTGTAAAATGGACTGGCACTATAGCTTTTGTTCTTTTCGTTATTTTTTTTTCTAATAAGTCAGTGTTCATACAAAACGTATCATCACAGTCTACAAAAACTGGTTTTGCTCCTATCTCTGTAATTGCTCCGACTGTAGCAACAAATGTATTCGCAGCTGTAATAACTTCATCATTCTGTTTAATATTTAAAACCTTTAAAGATAATTTAATCGCATCTGTCCCAGAGTTAACACCAACTGCATATTTAGATCCAATCAATTTAGCAAAATTTTTTTCAAATTTTTCAAGCTCTTTGCCTAGTGTAAAGTCACCAGTTGAAACAAATTTTTTCAATTTTATCCAAAGATCTCCAGTATTAGCAAATTGTTGTTTTAAATATGAATATCTAACTTTCATTTTTTTTTTGAAACTCTTAAAATTGTCAAAGGTTTTTTTATCATAAATTTATCTGAAAGAATTCTCAAAGTACTTGTTTTGATGATTTCACCATAAGAGATTACGTTCTGGCCTTTTTTATCAACTAGACTACCTTTAAGTATTGCTGAAGTACTTTTATCATCCTTTTTTTTTAAATTTTTAAAATTTTTTTTTGATTCAATGGTAATTTCTACATTATTAAAATCATATTGATTTTGCTTACCTTGTATTGGATTCTTAAATTTCAAAAATTTTGAGTCCAATATTTTTGTGAAACGTTTTCCCTCATATTCTTCTCTTTGTCTGCCATAATTATCTGTAAAACGAACTAAATCTTTTTTTTTATAAGGTGTTTCTATCTCAAGAGCATATAATCCTTTTTTTGAAATCGATTTTAACGAATGAAATAAACCAGGCCTAAAAACCAATCTTGATAGAGAATTAAAACATTTTTTATTTTCTTTATATATTCCTATTTGTACCTGAGCCCTACCTGATAAAATTATAAAGCCTGTTTTTTTTTGTGGGTGGCAGTGAAGAGAGGTTTTATGTCCATAATTAATTTTTACTAGTGTAATAGCTAATTTATCAGAATTACTATAAATCACGTATTCATACCCCCAAGGTTTATTTACTATTCTATTAGAATAAAAATTTTTTTTACTAATCACTTTTAAACCATTTTTAATGTTTGCATTCTTTTAATATTGAAGTACTTTTCGTCAGAAAATGAATTAGGTAAGAGATTTCTTTCAAAAGCAAGCTTTAAGTCTTTAACTGCGTCTTTAATAGTAAAACTGGTTTCAAAACCTAATACATCTTTAATTTTTTGAGAACTCACATGATAAGATCGATTATCATTAGATTTAGTTTTTATTATTTCAATATCATCACCTATTACGCTCACAACATCTTCGGCAAGCTCATTTACAGTTTGATTTTTATATCCAACATTAAATATTTCACCATTAATTTTCTTATCTGGTGCATCAATTACTGCTAAATATGATTGCACCATATCGTCTATATGAATATTGGGTCTTAATTGATCTCCTCCAAAAACTTGAATTTTTCTTTTATTATATGCATAATTCGTCAATATATTTACTACTAAGTCCAATCGTTGTCTTCTTGCATAGCCACATACTGTTGACGGTCTAATTGTAGTTGTAATAAAATTTTCAGATTTATGATTATTAAGTATTTTTTCACAATCTCCTTTGAACTTAGAGTAATCAGTCAAAGGCTGAAGGTTCATATCTTCTGTTACATTTTTTTCATTTTTTATTCCATAAACTGATGAAGATGAAGCATAAATAAATCTATTAATACCGCTTTCTTTACTTATTTTAACAAGAGGTTCGAATGCATCAAGATTAATAGATTTACCTAATTTTGGATTTAATTCAAAGCTTGGGTCATTAGATATACATGCTAAATGGATTATTATATTGTGACCTGGGATTATTTTTTTTAATAGATCTTTATCTCTTATATCACCAGTAATTTTTGAAAGTTTTAAATTATCTTTTAAAACATCAGTTCCATAAATCATTAGATCTAATACAGTTATATCATGACCTAGATCAATTAGTTTTGGTACTAACTTTGATCCAACATAGCCCGCTCCACCAGTAATCAATATTCTCATTATATCTTTTTATTTGGATTAATCATCTTATAAAGACTTAACCAATTAGTTTTATCACTTTCTAAAATCTTTGAATTAGAAAAAATATTTGCCTCTGAAATCATACTTAATATGAATTTTTTTCCTTTTCCACTAATGCCCTCTAAAGCAAAGTGAAATTCAACATTTTTCATTGATTTGATTAAATCATTCATTCTTTTTTTTTGTTTTGGTAATTGATGAATTGAACAAAGTATCACTTTACTAAATTTATTTTCTTTATGAAGCCATTGTACAGTAGCAAGAGCATTTGACATCATTGGTTCTGGGATAACAAATTCAATTATCAAATTATTTCTTTGTGCATAATTATTCATGATCATATTCTGTCCATTACTTGGAATTTTAAATGGGCCAATATGAATATCGGTAGTAACACTTGCGGTTGTCATGGATTATTTTGGAATCTTATAATATTTTAAATAATCTGAATTTTTTTGTAATAACGGCTTCTTACTGCTTTGAAATCTAACATTACATGCAATTCTTGCTAAATTTGATTTAAAATTCACATTACCGTGTAATACAAATGGATTAAAGACTATACCCTGGCCAAATTTTAATTTTGCGGGTTTTTGATCTTGCATTAAATCTAATATTCTTGGTCCATTCACTAACCCATCTCTTTGCTCAATTTTCATCATTTTCAAGGATTCATTTTGTTCAATATAATATACGCCACCACTATCGTCCAAATCATGTAAGGGAGTCCATATCACAAAAGTAAATGGAGAAATACCAGACATCAATTCATAATGAGTCCATTGTTTTTGCTGTCCCTTTCCAGGAACATTAATAATGGTATGTGCCCTTCTTTGAATAAAAAGACTTTCACCACATAGAGTTTTTACAAGCGAGGGGCATGAATTTATAATCATTTCTGATAGGTTAGTAAACGAAAGTAAATTAATCATTGATTTATTTATTTCTGCTTTGGACATTTTAGCCAATTTTTTTCTTACATTATAAATATTTTTTTTATCATTTTTTAATATATTTATTTTTTTTATAAATTTATCTCTTAAATTTTTTAACTCCTTAATATTTTCAATTGAAAATATACTATATCCTTTGCCATTAGTTAGTTCTGCTCTAAGTGTCATGTAATATTACTCCTGCTTTTTTTTATAAACATGGATTTGGATCTGATTTATGTATCTCATCAATTTCTTTAAACATTTCTTCGGTAAAATTAATATTTATAGAGTCTATATTTTCTTTCAAATGATTTATTGACGTTACCCCAATTATACTACTTGCAACAAATGGTCGATTTATCACAAATGCATTTGCAAACATGCTTGGAGATAAATTAAATTTTTTTGCTAACTTTATATATTTTTCTATGGCTTTTTCACCACGCTCTGTATGATGTCTTGAGAACCTTTTTGGCCAAAGCGTAAATCTGGAATTATGGGGTTTGTTTCCATTTGTGTATTTGCCACTTAATCTTCCACCCGCTAGAGGAGAGTATGCCAATAAACTACATTTCTCTCTCAAGGAAACTTCTGAATTTGCTATATCGAAAACTCTATTAACTAAGTTATAGCCATTTTGAACTGAAACAGCTCTAGGTAGTTTTTTTTCATCAGAAATTCTTAGAAATTTTAATATACCCCAAGGTGTTTCATTTGATAATCCGATATGTCTTACTTTTCCAATTTTTACTAATTCATTTAAATTTTCTAATACTTCTTGAATGGGCGTCCAATTGTTATCATTTGGATCATATTTAAAGTCTAGCTCACCAAAAATTGCTACACTTCTTTCTGGCCAATGAAGCTGATATAAATCGATGTAGTCTGTTTGCAATCTCTTTAATGAGTCGTCTATTGCCTCACTAATATTTTTTTTATTAAATGAAAGACTTCTCCCCCCTTTTCTTATCCAAGCAAGCTCAGTGGCACCAATACCTTTTGGATGGCCTGATGCAATTTTAGATGCAATAATTATCTGATCCCTATTTTTTTTTTCTTTAATCCACTTACCAATAATTCTCTCTGTATCTCCATATGTCTCTTTTTTTGGATACACCGGGTACATCTCTGCGGTGTCAAAAAAATTAATACCTTTTTCATTTGCAAAATCCAAAAGATCGAACGACCGACTTTCAGAAACCTGTTCTCCAAAAGTCATTGTTCCTAGGCAGATTTTACTTACTTTAAGATTTGAAGTCCCTAAGTATTCATACCTCATAAAAAATTCTTACCATCTTTCATGAACATCTGGTTTAATAAACTTTTCATATACCTCTTTTATTTTTGGAATCATTTTTGATATATCATCCAAATCAGATGCTCTACAATTTTTTTCAACATGATTTTTATTTGTTGCTCCTGGTATTACAACGGTAACAGCATCATGAGATAGTATCCATTTCAACGCAAGGTCTGATAAAGAAAAATTTTTAGGCAAAGAGTCTTTTAGTAATTTGATTGCTTCAAAACCCTTATCTAAATTAACACCAGAAAAAGTATCTCCAATATCAAATGCTTCTCCTTTAATATTATAATTTCTATGATCGTTATTAGGAAACTTTGTATATCTATTAATTTCTCCAGTTAAAAGACCGCTAGCAAGCGGGCCACGAGCAATCACAGCAACATTTTTTTTTTTTGCTTGATCAAAGAAATAATCTAAAGGCCTCTGTCTAAAGATATTGAAAACTAATTGAATACTTTTTACCTTTGGATTTTTTATTGCTTCTAGGGCGTCTTCAATTGTATGAACACTAACACCGTAATGTAAAATTTTTCCCTTTTTGACAAAGTGATCCATGCTTTGAAAAGTCTCTTTTTTTTTTAAAATTTCTAAAGGAGGGCAGTGTAATTGAACTAAATCAATA
>MDTG01313899.1_pt1 | contig 20890 bp, 13 predicted proteins | sample 811421 | NCBI WGS metagenome assembly MDTG01 (sample SAMN05326645, study PRJNA326480) | marine metagenome | isolation source: seawater | place: Pacific Ocean: South East | collected 2011
GTCGACATCAACGCGATCCTCGCGGGCGAGGCCCGCGACGTGTGGCTCCTGCCCGGCGACGCGCTCTACGTGCCGACGAGGACCCTGGTCCGGTGGAACCGCTTCTGGCGCCTGCTCTGGCCCTGGAGCGACCCCATCGAAGAGCAGCGCTAACTCGGACTCGGGCCTCGGGCTCGGACCTCGGTCTCGGGCTCGGACCTCGGACCTCGGTCTCGGTCTCGGTCTCGGACCTCGGTCTCGGTCTCGGGCTCGGTCTCGGGCTCGGACCTCGGGCTCGGACCTCGGTCTCGGGCCTCGGTCTCGGACCTCGGGCTCGGACCTCGGTCTCGGACCTCGGGCTCGGGCCTCGGTCTCGGACCTCGGGCTCGGACCTTTTGTCTCGGGCTCGGGCCTCGGACCTCGGTCTCGGGCCTCGGACGGCGGGGTCGGACCTCGGGCCTCGGACCTCGGTCTCGGACTCGGGCCTCGGGCCTCGGACCTCGGTCTCGGGCCTCGCACCTCGGACCTCGGGCTCGGACCTCGGGCTCGGACCTCGGGCTCGGACCTCGGTCTCGGGCCTCGGACGGCGGGGTCGGACCTCGGAATTCGGACCCCGATTCCCGATTCCCGTGCCCTCGCTGGCGAGCGAGGCCATCCTTAGCGAGAATCCGCGCCCCTCGAACGCGGAGGCCCCCACGCATGAACGACTCGAGCCCGCTCGCCCCGAACGAAGCCGCCTTGCTGCGCGTCGCGCCGGCCTCGGGGCGATTTCGCTTCGAGGACTTGCTCGAGGCCGCGGGGCTCAAGGCCAGCCAGGCACAGTCGGCCGCCGAGTCGCTCACCGCGCGCGGCATGTTCGAGCGCGAGGAGAGCGTCACCCGCGCGCTCGTGATCACCGACACCGGGCGCGCGCAGCTCGAGGGCGGCGTGCCGGAGCTGGCGATGAAGGCCAAGCTCGAGGCCGGGCCCCAGCCGATCAAGGAGGTCCAGAGCCTCCCCGGGCTGGAGCGCTCGGTGATCGGCTCGGCCTTCGGCGGGCTCAAGAAGTCGAAGCTGATCGCTGTCGACAAGGGCCAGGTGACCCTCGCCGACGCCCCCGGCTGGGCGGTCCACGAAGGGCGGCGCGCGCTGCTCGAGCGCCTGGCCGCGGCGGGGGAGGGCGGGATCGCCTGGGACGCGCTCGAGCTCTCTCCCGAGCAGCTGAGCGACGTCGAGGCCCGCCTCCCGGGCAAGCGGGGCAAGAAGGGTGACGCCCCCTTCGACCTGCTCGAGGACCGGCAGCGCAGCTACCAGCTCACGCCCGCCGGCGCAGAGCGCCAGGGCCAGCTGGGCGAGGCCAAGCGCCAGATCGGCGAGCTGACCAGCGACGTCCTCGCCGAGCTGCTCAAGGACGGCAGCTGGAAGGACGTCGAGTTCCGCTCCTTCAACCTCGCCGAGCCGCCCTGGACGCCGATCGGACGCCGCGACCCCTACCGGGCCTTCCTCGACCTCGTCAAGCAGCGCCTGATCGGGCTGGGCTTCGAGGAGATGCAGGGCTCCCTGGTCGAGCCCGAGTTCTGGAACATGGACGCGCTCTTCCTGCCCCAGTTCCACCCCGCGCGCGAGATCCACGACGTCTACTTCATCGAGGACGCCGAGGACGAGGCTCGCGGCCACGCCTTCGCCCAGGAGATCGAGGGCGGGGCGCTCGAGCCCGTGGCCCTCGAGCACGAGGGCAAGGGCCCCTCCGGCTCTCGCGGCTGGGCCTACGACTTCGACCGCGAGCGGACCAAGCGCCTCGTCCTGCGCAGCCAGGGCACGGTGCTCTCGGCGCGCTGGCTGCAGCAGGCGCGGATCCCGGGCAAGTACTTCGCCATGGCGCGCTGCTTCCGCTACGACACGGTCGACGCGACCCACGCCCCCGACTTCTTCCAGGTCGAGGGGATCGTCTCGAGCGAGCAGACCTCCTTCCGCCACCTGCTCGGCCTGCTGAAGGTGTTCGCCTCCGAGATGGCCCGCAGCAAGGAGGTGATGTTCGTCCCGGCCTACTTCCCCTTCACCGAGCCCTCCGTCGAGGTCCACATGAAGCACCCCGACCTGGGCTGGATCGAGCTGGGCGGGGCCGGGATCTTCCGCCCTGAGGTCACGCGCCCGCACGGGATCGAGGCGCCCGTGATCGCCTGGGGCCTCGGCCTGGACCGAATGGCCATGGTCGCCCTCGGGATCAAGGACATTCGGCACCTCTTCACCAACAACCTCCCCGACGGTCTCAGCAGCCTGCGCGACCGCGTGGCCCGCTAGGAGGGGTCCGAGCCATGCCGCACATCACCTTCCCCCTGGCCGACCTCGCCGCGCTCTCGGGCGTCAGCGACCTCACCATTCCCCAGGTCGGCGAGCTCTGCTTGCTGGTCAAGGGCGAGCTCAAGGAGCGCCACTCGACCCCGGAAGAGGTCAAGGTCGAGCTCCAGGACACCAACCGCCCCGACACCTGGTGCGTCGAGGGGATCGCCCGTCAGGTCCGCCAGCACGAGCGCGGCGAAGCGGGTGACTACGCCTTCTTCTCGACCGCGGGCGAGCAGGCGGGCGTGATCGAGGTCGACCCCAGCGTGAGCGAGGTCCGCCCCTTCGTGAGCGGCTTCGTGGCCAAGGGCTACACCGTCGACGACGCGGGGCTCAAGGCCTTCATCTCGGCCCAGGAGGTCCTCTGCCGCAACTTCGGCCGCCAGCGCAAGAGCGTGGCGATCGGGATCTACGACGCCAAGCCGATGGTCTTCCCCGTCCGCTACGAGGCGGTCGACGCGAGCAGCGACGCGCGGGCCTTCCGCCCCCTCCCGCCGGCTGGCGAGGAGCCGGCCAAGGACGGCGCGGGCAACCCGATCCCGGCCTCTGCCTGGGAGGAGCCCTGGACGCCGGCGCGCATCCTGGCCGACCACCCCACGGGGCGGACCTACCAGGCGGCGCTGCCGGACCCGAGCAAGGCGCCGATCCTGGTCGACGCCCAGGGCGAGGTGCTCTCCTTCCCGCCCGTGATCAACAGCGCGACCTTGGGCCGGGTCCAGCCCGGGATGGACGAGCTCTTCGTCGAGGTCACCGGCACCGTGCAGGACCAGGTGCTGCTGGCGGCGAACATCCTGGCCGCGAACCTGGCGGACCGCGGCGCCACGATCCTGCCTTGCCTGACCCGCTATCCGCGTGAGACCGCGCGCGGACGCGAGGTGATCACGCCTCACCCGCTCCAGGACAAGCGCACGGTCGAGGTCGCCGCGCGCCGCTTCGGAGAGCTGCTGGGCGAGCCCGAGCTGACCCAGGGCGAGATCGTGGCGGAGCTGCGCCGATTCGGCGTCAGCGTCGAGGAGCAGGGCGAAACCCTCCAGGTCACGACCTTGCCCTACCGCGCGGACTACCTGCACGCGGTGGACGCCATCGAGGACTTCGCGATCTCGCGCGGCTTCGACGCCTTCGAGCCGCTCCTCCCCGAGGAGTTCACCGTCGGCTCCCTCAGCCCCACCACCGCCTTCGGCGACGTGGTCCGCGATCGCATGATCGGGGTCGGCTTCGAGGAGGCGATCGGCAACATCCTGACCTCGGTCGAGCTGCTGCGGGAGCGCTGCCTCGTCCCGGAGGAGGGGGCCGACCTGCGGCCCCTGACCGGGCCTCACCTGGTGCGGATCAAGAACGTCATGAACCGCAACTATTCGGTCCTGCGCGACTGGCTCTTGCCGACCCTGCTCGAGGTGGAGGCCCACAGCTCGAGCGCGACCTACCCGCACCGCGTGTTCGAGGTGGGGGAGGTGTGCTGCTGGGACGCGAGCCAGAACCTCAGCTCGCGGACCGAGTTCCACCTCGGGGCCCTCGTGGCGGACCACCAGGTCGGCTTCAGCGAGACCCAGAAGTATCTGCACGCGCTCCTGCACACGCTCGGGATCGCCTACGGCGCCGAGGATCAGGGCTACGGCCTGGCCCCCGCCGAGCACCCCAGCTTCATCCCCGGGCGCGCCGCCTGGATCGAGGTCCAGGCCAAGGGCCGCCGAGAGCGCCTGGGGCTCCTCGGTGAGGTCCACCCCGGCGTGCTCGCCGAGTGGGGCATCTTCTTCCCCGTCGGCGCCTTCGAGCTGAACCTGGCCCTCCTCCAGGAGCTGCTGGAGGGCTAGCCGCGAGGCGTATCTGGGACGAACTCGCACCCTCTCCCAGATTTGGCGGGGCGCACGAGCTCAGCCAGGGGCAGGGGTGATCGGATCGTCCCTTCTGGACGGGCTGTGGAGGAGCGAGAGGATTCCGCTCGACACCGGCTGGTTCGGCACTGGGTGTGCACTAGAGCAGGGAAAAGGAGCCACCGTGCACCGTTCCCTCGTTCCCGCAGCCTGCGCGCTGCTGTGCTTGAGCGCCCCCGCGCTCGCTCAGGACGTCCCCTTCGAGTCCGTCTCTCAGGGCCAGCTGGCGGCCAACGCCGCCCCGGCTCGCGCGGTGATCAAGAACGCCGGCGAGCTCCAGGACAGCGCCTTCGCCGAGATCGTCCCGCTGAACGCCGTCGACTTCAGCCGGGAGGTCCTGCTGGGGGTGATCCAGGACAACCCCAGCGGGGCCGTGTTCGACATCTCGATCGCGAAGGTCTCGCTCGGGGCTCGCCCGGGCGGGGGACGCCGGCTGGAGATCGAGCTCGCGCAGCGAGGGGTCGCGGCCGGGGGTGGCGTTCAGAGCAAGCCCTATCACCTCGTCAAGCTCTCGGCGCGGCACGCGAACCTGCCCGTGGCCTTCACGATGCTGTCGAGCGTTCCGACCAACCCGACCGCCCCGGTGGTCCAGCCGCAGGGCCTGGCCTTCAGCGTGTGGGCATCGGGCGACCAGGCGCCGGCGTCCCTCCCCAGCGGCTACTACGCCGTGCGCACCCCTCAAGGCCTGCGCGACCTCGGCCTGACGGGCTCCTCCTTCAGCAACCCGATCGACTTCTTCCGCGAGCAGCTGCTGGTGGCGGTGCTCGACACCAAGCCCCGCGCTGACTACGGCGTTCACTTCGAGTCCGTCAGCCAGCGAGGCAGCGGCGTGTTGGGTGGCCTCAGCGCGACGGTTCGGCTGACGGTGCCCGACCCCAGCTCCCCTGGAGCCGCCCTTCAGGTCCGCCCCTTCCAGATCATCAAGGTCCGGGCGACCGGCCTGGGTGGGGTCCGCTTCCGCACCAACGTGATCAGCACCGCCAGCTACAACCGAATCAAGGGCCGGGTCCAGGTCGACAGCAGCCTCGGGATTCGAATCGTCCGCGTTGAGGTCGCGGGCAAGCTGCGCCACGTGCGTCCTCCCGCCGTGGCCGCGACCCTGGCGGGGCTCGCGGGGCGGGAGGTCGAGCTGGAGGGGACGCTCAGCAGCAGCCGGGTCGAAGTCACCAGCATCGCTTCGCCGCTCGCCTACTCCGCCCGCGGCCAGGTCCGTCCGACCGCCGCGGGCCTGCGCTTCGTCGACGACCAGGGGCGCCAGAGTCAGCCCGAGGGCGGATTGGTGCCGCTGCTCGAGACCAAGGAGTTCCAGGGCGGCTGGCTCGAGGTCCGTGGCTGGCGCTACCCGCAGCCGCAGCGGCTGGTCGTGACCGGAGTCCAGGCCGAGGTCCGCCAGAACGCGCAGCTGACCCGGGCCGGTCAGGTCGTGGGCTACGTGTCGCGCGGCGAGAAGATCCACATCAGCGCGCCCGGGATCGGGACCCGGCTGCTCGTGGAGAGCAGCCAGGGCGTGAAGGGACAGCTCTCGCGCAGCGCGCTGGAGTGGCTCGAGCGCGACCCGCTGAGCGTCACGGTCGGCGGGATCACGATCCGCCTGGGCACGATTCGCAACCCCTAAGCGCTCCCGGGCGACGGATGAAGACGACCACTGCGGCCTCGGACCCCACGGGGCCCGAGGCCGCTGGCTTCCGGTGGCCCGCTGCGCGGGCCGCGTCGCCTGCGGCGACCAGGAATGCGCTCGGACAGGCTCGCACGAGCGGAGAGGTTCCTGCGCGACTCGCCCCGGCCCGTCCTCCCGATTCCCTTAGGATCGCCCCCGCAGGAGGTGCCTCGTGATCAAGAAGGTCGCATTCTTCAGTCACCGCTCCAAGGACGTCGAGCAGGACAAGCGCTTCTACGGCGAGCTCTTGGGGCTGAAGCTGGCAATGAACCACGAAGACAAGTGGATCGAGTTCGACACGCCCGAGGGCAAGACGATCGCGATCGAGACCTTCTCGCCGGAGGGCACGCCGCCGACTCTGGCGCTCGAGACGGACGACATCGAGGCTGAGGTGGCGCGGCTCAAGAGCGAAGGCGTCGAGTTCCGCGGGGAGATCATGGACAACAAGGTCTGCAAGATGGCCTTCGCGATCGACCCCAGCGGGAACACCGTGATGCTCCACCAGATCGAGCCCGCTCGGCTCGCCCAAATGGAAGCCGCCAAGGAGGCGCAGTCGTGAAGGACCTGAACGCGCTCCCGATCGAGGCCCGCCGGCGGATCTTCTGCGCCCTGGTCCACATCGCGCGCCAGCCGGGCGGCGGGGCCGAAGCGAGCGAGCGCGCCGTCCTCAGCCGCTACGCCGACCGACTCGGGTTGAGCGAGGAGGCGGCCAAGCTCGAGGAAGAGGTCAGCTCGGGCGAGCACCCCCCCCTCGGCGAAGGTGACGCCGAGCGCGAGGCGCTCCTCGAGGGGCTGATCGACGTCGTCACCGCCGACGGTCAGCTCGACGAGCACGAGCGGGAGCGCTTCACCAAGATCCTCGCGAGCCTGGGGATCGAGCTCTAGCCCTCGGCGTCGCCTTCGGCGAGCGCGTGCTCCTCACGGAGCTCGCGCCAGAAGCGCCGGTAGTCCTGGCGGGAGTGTCGCTCTTCCGGCTCGAACACGACCTGGCGGATCTCGTTCTTCTGGTCGAGCCACTGGACGTAGTCGCGGGGCTGATCGGGCCTGCTGATGGGAGCTGCGGCGTCGTAGACGACGGTGGCGCCCGGGACGCGGTCGAAGCCGTCGTCCTCATAGCGCCAGGACTGGCTCAGCCCGATCACGCGGTTGCTCACGTAGAGCGCCTCGTTGAGCTCGTGGGTCACGATCATGATCGTGTAGGGCGGCACCTCGCCGCGATCGCGCGCCTGCTCGTTCTTGTGGAACAGGTCCACGAGCAGGTCCTGGAGGTTCTCGCGCATCGCTTCGTCGAGGGCGCCGAAGGGCTCGTCGAGGAGGAGCACGTCGGGCTTCATGATCAGGGCCTGGCCCATGGCCACGCGCTGCTTCATGCCGCCCGAGAGCTGGTGCGGGAAGCGATCCTTGGCGTGGCCGAGCCCGAGGCGATCGAGCATCGCGGCGGCCTGCTCGCGGAACTCGGCGTTCTTGCGCCGCCAGCGGAGCGGATGCAGGACCCGCTCGATCAGGTTCGTCTGGTCGAGGCGCAGGCCGATGGCCACGTTGTCCAGGGCGCTCAGGAAGGGGAAGAGCGAGTAGTGCTGGTAGACGATCCCTCGGTCGCGCCCGGGGCCCTGGACCGCCTTCCCGTTGACGAGGATCTCGCCGCGCTTGGGCGGGTGGGTGCCGATGATCGAGCGGAGCAGGGTCGACTTCCCGCAGCCGCTGGGGCCCACGACGCTGACGACGTGGCCGCGGGCGACGTCGAGGTCGACGTCGTGCAGGATCGGGTGGCTGCCGAACCAGTGGCTCACGCCGCGGCAGCGCAGGACGATGTCGGCGTCGGGCGGGGGCTCGTTGCCGTCGGCGTGGTGCTCGGCCTCGGGGGTGCTCACGCCGCCTCCCCGGCGCGGACCGGCTTGACCGGGGGCTGGTCGCTGTCGGGCTCCTCGTTGCCGAGCAGCGCCTTGAAGGTCGCCCAGGGGCCGAAGGCCTCCTCCTCCTCGGCGCGGGTGTAGTAGGGGTAGCGCCACTCGAGCAGCTTGCGCAGGCCGAGGTCAGCGAGGTAGCCCATGACCGCGAGCAAGGTCACGTAGACGAAGACCACGTTCATGTGGGCCAGCTTGCTCTGGAGGCGGATCCGGTAGCCGAAGCCGACGTCGGCGACCCACAGCTCCGCCGCGACGAGGATCACGAGGGCGGGCCCGAGCTGGAGGCGGATCCCCTCGATCAGCTTGGGCTGGACCTGCTTGAACACGACGTCCCAGATCACCTCGGCGTGGCTGGCGCCCAGGGTGTAGGCCTTGTGGATCAGCTCCTCGGGGACGTCGCTCTTGGCCGCGAGGTGGATCGTGATCGCGAGCGAGGGCATCACCACGAAGGCGATGATCGCGACGAACATCTTGGTCTCGATCCCGAAGAGCACGAAGAACACGGCCAACATCGCGATCGGATTGAGCTTGTTGGTCAGCGTGATCGGCGGGAGCAGGAAGGCCTCCGCCGGCGCCCACACGCCCATCGCGAAGCCGATCACGATCGCGCCCGCCAGCCCGACCAGGAAGCCGAGGCTGAGCCGCGTCAGGCTGGCCTTGGCGTCCTCGACCAGCCAGCGCTCCCCCGTCCGCTCGTTGAGCTTGACGATGTCGTGCACGCCCTCCCTGAGCTGAGTCAAGTTGGGCATCGAGGTGTCGCGGGGGTTCTTGAGCTTCTGCTGGTGCACCTCCCAGCCGTAGAAGCCCAGCATCAGGACGACCGAGAGCAGGCCCAGCGCGAGCCGCGTGAACGGCTTGATCGGGGGGTTGATCATGTCGCTGGACCTGCTGCCTGGTGTCTACTTCTTGCGGACCGAAGGGTGGCCCTCGGTCGGGCCGGTGGACGCGCCCTCCTTGGCCTTGACCGCTTCCACGTAGCTGGTGTCGAACACCAGGTGCGCGTCCTTGTTGTCCGCGGCCTTCCCGTAGGCGACCTTGGGCGGCCCGTTCACGAGCTCCATGTCGACCACGAACTTCTCGACGGGCTTCATCTTCTCCTTGAGGCGGTCGCTCTTGAAGAGGTCGAGGGCCTCGTCGGCGTTCTTGTAGAACACCGTGTCGACGACGACCTTCTTCATCGCCTCGAGCTTGAGGTCGGAGAACTTCTCGCCCAGGGCGACCAGGGTCTTGTCCCGGGTCTTGTCGTCGGCGAGGCGCGCGTTGAGCGTGTAGAAGGCGTCGGCGACGGCGGACGCGAAGCGGTCGCCGCCCTCCTTCTCGAGCGACGAGCGCGCGACGACCACCATGTCGATGACCTCCTCGGGGATCTGGGAGGAGTCGAAGAGGACCTTCGCCTCGCCGGGGCGCTTCTCGAGGGTGTCCATCTTGAAGGGGTTCCAGACCACGATCGCGTTCACGCCCTCCTGGGCCTGCTGCATGGCGACCGCGGCGGCGCCCGGGTCCATGTTGCTGAACTCGAAGTCGCTCGGCTTCATGCCGCCCAGCTCGACGCAGCGGTTGAACACGTACTCGGAGACGGACTTCTCGAGGCCACGCACCTTCTGACCCTTGAGGCCGGCCAGGTCCGCGATGCCCGTCACGATGCAGGCGTCGCCGCCGATTGAGGTGCTGGTCGGGAGGATCCCGACGCCGGGACGGCCGGCGCCAGGGCTCAGGATGTCAATGTTGGTGATGCACACCGCGTCGACGGAGGCCGAGGAGTACTGCTGGAGGCAGGCGTCGTAGTCCGCCTCGTTGAGCACGATGTCAACGTTCCAGCGCTTCTCGACTTCGCCGAGCTCGCCCTTCGCGCCGTTGATGATCCCCAGCTCGCTGGCCACGCCGAAGGCGCTCCAGGAGGGATACTCGCTCCAGGCCAGGCTGAAGCTAGGGGGAGCGTCTCCGCCCCCCTCGCCGCTCTTGGCCGCGCCCTGCTCGCCGCCGCTCGGGCAGCCAGCGGCGCAGAGGGCGATGGCCGCCGCTGCGAGCAAACAGGCGCTGCTTCCCAGTCGAATCTGCACGGGCTACTCCCCCTCGGTCTTCTTGGCCTCGTCCTGCTTGGGCGCGGCGGCTTCGGTCGGCAGGTGCTGGAGCAGGAAGCGCGCCTCACCGGCGCTGAGGCCGCTCGCGGCGCGGCGACGGACCGTCGAGAGCACCTGCTCGTCCTTCCTGGTCAGCTCGAGGAGCAGGATCTTGCTGCCCAGCTCGGGCTGGGCCTCGAAGGAGGACTTGACCGCGTCCCAGCCGCCCTCTTGCCACTTGGCCTTGAGGTTGGCCAGGTTGAGGTCGCCGCGCTCGGCGGCCTGCTTGACGCCCTTCTCGACGTTGCTGCCCTTGACCAGGTAGCCGCCGGCGCCTCCGGCGGCGAGCCCCAGGATCAGCGTGACGATTGCAAGGAGCTTGCCTCCGCCCTTCTTCGTGTCGTCGCTCATGGCTACTCCATTCCTTCGTTCGTGCTCCGGTGCGCCGCGGCCCTCTCGAGACGCGAGCAGGAGAGGAGGCTACATGAACACGAGGGCACGACAAGGTTCCAAAAGCCCAGGCTATTTACAGCCACTTGGTCTGCTTGAAGACGCGCGGGAAGTGTGTTGCAGTGCGCCTCCCATTCAAGGAGGAAGCATGAAAGCTAAGCGACTCGGACTCGCGCTGGCGCTCTGCGCTGGCTTGGTCAGCGTCGGCGGAAACGCCGCCGCGCAGGACCTGTTCAAGAAGGAGATCGGCTCGGTCGAGGTCGGGCCCGTCAAGGACGGCCCCGTCGAGGTCCCGTTCATCACCTGGGGTGGCGACGTAGCCACCTTCCACGCCAACGGCGGCAAGACCACGACCGGCGACTCGATCTACGGCAAGATGGGGCTCAAGCTCCAGCTGCGCAACGGCGACAACTTCATCGAGCAGTGCCAGCGCTACCTGAAGGGTGAGACCCCCTTCCTGCGCGGCACCCTGCGCATGATGGCGCTCGCGGCCGAGAAGCTGTGCGAGAACCCGGACACGACTCCGGTCTGCTTCCTGCAGCTGACCTGGTCGGGCGGCGACCACATGGTCTCGCGCGAGAACCTCGTGACCGCGGCCGACCTCAAGGGCAAGACGATCGCGCTGCAGAAGGGCGGCCCCCACGTCGGCCTGCTGAACGACATCCTGGCCACGGCCAAGCTGACCTACAAGGACATCCACCTGGTGTGGTGCGACGACCTGACCGGCCCCAAGGGCGCGGCGGCGCGCTTCAAGAGCGACGAGCGGATCGACGCCTGCCTGGTGATCACCCCCGACATGGTGACCCTCTGCGGCGGCCTGAACGAGACGGGCAGCGGCGCGGAGAACAGCGTCCGCGGCGCGCACGTGCTCGTCTCGACCTCGGAGCTGAGCCGCTCGATCGCCGACGTCTACTGCGTCCGTCGTGACTACTACAAGAAGAACCCCGAGCTGGTGAAGAAGTTCGCCGCGGGCTACCTCAAGGGCACCGAGGAGCTCCTCGCCGCCAAGAAGTCGTGGGAGGCCAAGGGCGACAAGCCCTACATGACCGTGCTCAAGATGGCTCAGGACATCCTCGGCAAGGAGGTGCTGCCGACCCTCGAGGCGGACGCGCACGGCCTGGTCAGCGACGCCCGCTTCGTCGGTCTGCCCGGCAACCAGAAGTTCTTCAACGAGGGCGACGCCTCGGTGACCAACTTTGGTCCCAAGAGCATCAAGGCCATCGACAACATGTGCACCGTCGGCTTCGCCAAGGACCACGGCACCATCGAGAACGCCCACCTGGACTTCGCCCACCTCAAGACGACCGGCGGCCTGCAGGCCAAGGTCACCGAGAAGAAGGCCGACAAGTTCGTCGAGATGAGCCCCGAGGACCTCTTCCCGGATGACCCCGTCAAGATGGAGAAGGAGGGCAAGAAGGAGATCTTCAGCTTCCAGATCAACTTCCAGCCCAACCAGGACGAGTTCCCCCACGCCAAGTACGCCGAGCAGTTCCAGCGCGCCCTCGAGAGCGCCCAGCTCTTCGGCAGCGCCGTGATGGCGATCGGCGGGCACGCCGACCCGACCCTGATGCTCCGTCAGGTGGTCGAGGGCGGCCTCAAGAGCGGCAAGCTCAAGCGGACCGGCAGCCGCGGGAACTACAAGTACAGCCTCGGCGGCAAGCCCTTCGACCTGGCCAACACCCAGGAGGTGATCAAGCAGATCAAGGCCAAGACCTTCGGCGATCGTCCGCTGGCGACCTACAACGGCCTGATCAAGCTCTCGCAGCGCCGCGCGGCCAACGTCAAGAAGGCGCTGATGGAGTACGCCCGGATGCACAACATGACCTTCGACGACAGCCAGTTCCAGCCCGTCGGCGTCGGCGCGCGTGAGCCGAAGATGCCCATGCCGCACAGCCGCGCGGAGATGGAGAAGAACATGCGCGTCGAGTTCCGCCTGGTGCGCGTCCCGCCCGAGGCGCTCAAGGAGTCCGACTTCGACTACTAACCGACCTTCGTCGGTGAACGGCCACGGGGGGAGCCAGGCGAGCTTGGTTCCCCCCGCAGCCTTCCGGAGGCCCCGTGGAGGGGGAGACCCCCGCTAGCGAGATGGCGCGAGCAGCGCAGGCGCGAGCCGACGCGCTGCTGGCGTCGGCCGGGGCTGGCCTGAGCGAGCCCTGGTCCGCCGCCGCGGAGGCGGACCGGGCGATCCTCGCCCTGCGCCTCGCGGCGCTGCGGGGAGAGGAGCAGCTCGACGGCGCGCGCGCCGGGCTGCTCGAGGCGCGGGAGCGGCTCCGCCAGCGCCTGATCGAGCAAGAGCTCGCCCCCGAGGAGGTGCGCGAGCTCGAGCGCCTGGCCACCCAGGACCTGGGCGAGGTCGACGCCCGCTCCTTGGAGCTCGCCAGCGACACGACGGGCGATCCCCGCGCCATGGCGGCCGAGCTGGGCTGGCTGGTCGAGCGCTGCATGTGGCTGGAGACGGTGCTCAAGCGCCTCCAGCCGGGCGCCTCCTCGCTGGTGCCGCTCGAGGTGCTCTTCGCGGAGCTGCTCTCGCTGCGGCGCCGGCTGCCCGAGCTGGAGCGAGACGAGGAGCTCGCCCGGCGCCTCGGCGACACCTACGACCGGGCCCTGATCGAGCGCACGCAGCAGGTCAGCGGACCCCTGGTCACCGAGGGGTCCACGAGCGAGCAGGCCGCCAGCCTCTGGGCGCGGCTGCGCGACGTGGACGGCGCGCGGGTCGAGGTCCTCGAGCGCATGGCCGCGCGCGGAGAGGGGATCCTGAACGCGGAGAGCGGGGCCCTGCTCGCCAGCTCGGCCGAGCGCCTGAGCGAGCGGCTGGGCGCCCTGATCCGGGAGGCCCCCGCCTCCGCACGGGAGGGCTGGATCGCGCGCTGGGCCCGCGAGCTCCTGGATCACAGCCAGGACGTCCTGAGCGTGATCGACGACCTGCCCCTCAGCCAGGCGATCCTGCGCCTCCGCCTGGCCCGCGAGGAGATCGCTCAGCTCCGGCACCTCAGCGCCGGCCTCGTGCGCTGGCCAGGGCCGCTGATCCGTCCCCGCCGCGACCCCCTCGGCCTCTACGAGCTCTCCGCCCTCGACCATCGCCTGCGCCGCGAGATCCAGGAGAAGCGGCTCGCCGAGCGCATGGAGCGGCTGCTGGGGCGCGGCCAGGTCGCGCTGCTGGAGAACACGGTCCTGATCCTGATCGTGGTCGTGATCGCCCAGCTGCTCTACGAGCTGCTGGGGGACCCGACCCCCAGGACCCTGCGCACCCTGGACCGGGTCGACGCGGTGATCTGCCTCGTGTTCCTGCTCGAGTTCGGGCTCCGCCTCACCCTCGCGAGCGAGCGCTGGCTCTATCTGCGCGCCCACTTCCTGACCGACCTCCTCCCTTCGATCCCCTTCGGGTTCCTGGTCACGCAGCTGCAGGCCCTCGACATCGTCCGCGGCGGGCGGCTGATGCGCCTGGGGCGCCTGCCGCACTTGATGCGCTACGTGCGGGTCGCGCGCCCCCTGGTGCGCATGACTCGCGTGATCGGGTTCCTGGTCCAGGGCGTCGACCGGGCCGTCCGCAGCCACGCAGGCCTGCTCAACCGCAACGTGGTCGCCTTCGCGCCGCCCGAGGGCCGCCGGGCGAGCGAGCTGGGGGAGCGCCTGGCCCGCGCCCACGCGCGCAGTCGAGAGGTCGAGCAGCAGGTGCTGGCGGGGCTGGAGCCCGCGCAGCGGCGCGCCCTGGCCTTGGGGCGCCTCGAGGACCTGGACGCCCGCCTGGCCGCGCCGCGCGACGCGGGCTTCGCGCCTCGCGGCTCCAACCGGGCTCCCGCTGCGGCGCGCGAGATTCGCCTCGAGCGCGTGCTCGATCACCTGACCCAGCTCACGGGGACCGACGTGGAGCTGGCCCTCGGCCACGAGTCGGTCCTGCGCTTCGCGCGCGCGATCCGGCTCTTCCAGGCGCCCGGCATCCGCAGGCTGCCTCTCCTGGCGGCGATCGCTCGGGTAGGGGCCCGCACCGCTGACCCCTACGAGGCGGTGGCCGAAGTCGGGCGCCTGCTGGGGGCCGGCCTGCAGCGCCTGCTCAACCTCTACCGCTGGGCCGCAGACCTGTGCGGGACGGTGACCGCGACCCAGCTGGTGGGAATGGTCGGGCTGGGCCTGGTGCGCGCGACCACGCAGCCCGCCAAGCGCCTGATCACCTTCGGCGGCCTGCTCCTGCTGCTCAACTGGACCGTGACCCTCTTCGACCTGCCCTGGCTGCAGCGCCTGAGCGTGCCGCTGGAGCGGATCGTGGGTCTCCCGCTGGTGATCATGGGCAGCGCCTGCCTGGTGTTCCTGGTCCTGGGGCAGTGGCTGCGGCGGATCTCGGGCGAGGCCAGCGACTTCTACAAGCGGACCGCCGAAGCCCAGTTCCTGTCGCTGCTCAAGGTCGGGCGGCTCGAGCGCCTGCGCCCCGACGTGGCCGCGATCTACCAGCGCGTGATCGCGCCGGAGGAGCGGCTGATCGGGGAGGGCGGCGAGGGCGAGCTCGGACGCGACCCCGAGGAGGCGCTCACGCGGCTGGAGGTGGCCCTCCAGTCGGGCGGGGTGGCCTCCCCCGCGGAGCTCGCGATCAGCGGCGGCGAGGGCGCGGAGGCCCCGGAGCGCGGTCAGCGCTGGCTGCTCGAGCACCAGGTCCTGAACCTGCTGCGGGACTACTTCGACGGCGCGCTCCTGCACCAGACCGACGTCAAGACCACCAACCAGCTGCTGGGAAACCTCACGGTCCGCCAGATCATCGAGGAGCGGCTCGAGCTCCCCGCCCGGGAGCGCAAGCAGCTCAAGCGGCTCGACCTGCAGAGCGGCGGGCTCTTCGGCCCCTACCTGTGGTTCCACCTCCTGACCCTCTCGGCGGCCCAACGAACGGCCAAGCTGATCCTGGAATACAACCGCTACGCGATCCCGCTCGACGAGATGCCCTTCGTGAGCGCCGCCACGCGTCAGGCCTCGGAGGCCTGGCTGGCCTCGGATCAGCGCGACCCAGCGCGCCAGGCGCCGGCGGGGGACACGGTGCGCGGCTACCCGAGCACGGAGTTCACCGCGCTGAACTTCCTCTCGACCAACCAGACCCGCGACCAGGCCATCCTCGAGCTCTACGGAGAGCGCGTCCTGGCCCGCCTGCAGGAGGACCGCCGCCTGCTGATGCGCAACCTCTTTGGCACCTACCCGGCCAGCCGGCTGCCCCTCGCGCTGCGCAGCTTCAACCCCTACTCGGCCTACCACCGCTACCTGGCCCAGGGCCAGATCCTGGTGTTCCCCTTCCGGCTCCTGTTCTGGTCGATCGGCCTGGCGTGGCTGGGTCTGCGCGCCTTCACCCGGGTCGCGAGCCAGCTGCTCGACCCGCACGAATACATGGAGGCCGCCGGCTTCGAGGCGGGCTTCGACGTGGCCGAGCGCAAGATCGAGCGCATGCGCCGCCCGGTCTACATGGAGGCCGCGCAGCTGCGGGCCCGCTTCGACGCCGAATACCTCGGCCTGGCGCTGCCTGGCTTCGAGCGCCCCCTGGCCGAGGACACCTGCTGGGCCGACCTCGATCAGATCGAGGCCACCGAGTCCGAGCGCGAGCTCTTCCGCGAGCTGCGCGCGGATCGCCAGGAAGGCCTGCGCCGCCTGGCGCGCTGGCTGGAGCAGGAGGAGGCCGAGGGGCGCGGCTTGGCTGCCCGCCTGCAGACCCTGCGCCCCGGCCTGGCTCGCCGGCCGGGCGAGGCGCTCCGCGCCCTGGCCACGGCCTACGCCATCGACTACGAAGGCCTGCGCAGCCACCTGACCGGGGCCGCGGAGGTCGAGGCGGTTTGGCAGGGGGTCCTCGAGCGCCCCGAGCGGCTGCAGCGGCTGACCCTCCGCCGCAGGCTCCGGCTCGCCCTCGGCTCGGCCTGGCGCAGCCGCTGCGGGCTCCGGCCCGACCCGCTGCGGGCGGCCTTCCGCAACGTCCTGGCGCGGACGCGCTACGCCGAGGCGACCCCGGCCGAGCGGGGCCAGCTCTTCCGCGCCGTGCTCGAGGATGTAGGCGGCTGCAAGCAGCGCGTCGAGCGCGGGGGCGCCCTCGCAGGCAGCGAGGCGTCGCGGCGCCGAGTCGAGGAGATCGTCGAGCGGATCTTGCTCCGACCCCACCCTTGGACGAGCGAGCTGGTCGCGCTGCGTACGATCCAGACGATGTCGGTGCTCGACCTGCGCAACTACAAGCGCCTGGTGTGGGAGCTCGGCGGCTACGCAGCGGACGAGCCCGAGCGCTCACCGCCTGACTAGGAGCTGTGGTTCGGCGAGTGCTCCTCGACCAAGGGGTGGAGAAGGAGCGCAAGAACAGCGGAAGAGAGGAAGGGCTGCGAGTGCATTGCTCCCGCTCCTTCCTGAGTTCCTGACTTCTTGCTCTCCTTCGAATCCGCTGCGTCAACCCGCCTTCGCGACGGAGCGTCGTTCCTAGCCGCGCTTCAGCCCGCGCTGGAGGTGGCGCGCCTCGCGCAGCTTGCGCTTGTGCCCGGGGCGCTCCTCGTCCTTGACGAGCTGCGCGTAGAGCCGGCGCGCCTCGCGCAGATCCTGGCTGGCCTCCCGCTCGTGCTCGCCGGCGGCGATCCAGGCCCGGGCGCGCTGAAGGAGCGTCAAGGGGAGCCGCTGGCGGCACTCGTAGCTGGCCTCGTTGTCCTCTTCGCGGTCCAGGATCTCGCGGCAGAGGGCGACCGCGCGCCCGTACTCATCGGTCGCGAGCAGCGGGTGGCCGATGGCGTCGAGGGCCGCGCCGCGCTGGAGGTAGAGCTCGCTCCAGATCGAAGCGTGACGATCCGGCTCCTCGTCGTCCCGGGTCTCGAGCTCGCCCCGGACGCGCTCGAGCAGCTCGGCGGCTTCGGTCAGCCCGTCGAGGGACTCGCGGGGGCGGCCGAGGGCGGTCGTGCTCTCGGCTCGGTTGATCTGGGCCAGGGCCAGGTCGCCGACCGGCTCGGCGTCGGGGTTCCCCTCGCTCGGGAGGGCCGCCTTGAAGAGCAGCACGCAGCGCTCGAGCAAGGGGAGAGCGTCCGCTGGGCGCTCCGCCTCGTTGAGGAGCGATCCCATGGCGCCCAGCACGGAGGCCAGCGCGGCGGGGCGTTCCGACTCCTGCAGCTGGCGCAGCTCGAGGGCCTGCTTGTAGCAGTCGAGCGAGCGGTCGGCGTCGTCGAGGTGGTCGAACAGGACCTCGCCCTCGAGCACGCGCAGGTTGACGACCTGGTCGAGGAGGGCCTGGCTGGCGGGGTCGCTGGGGTCACGCAGCGAGGCGCCGAGCAGGCGCGCCGTGTCGCGCTCGAGGAAGGCCACCGCTCCTTCGGCGTCGCCGGCGTTGACGTGCGTGATCGCGCGGAACACGAAGAGCTCGGCGAAGTGGAGCAGGGAGTGGACCGCCGTCCGGCCCGCGGTCGCGCGGCAGGCCTCGTCCAGGCGGCGCTGGGCCGCGAGCCACATGTCCTGGGCCGCCAGGGCGTGCCCGTAGGCGTTGAGCGCCAGGGGGAACACGTCGAGCACGAAGGGGTGGTCGGGCGGCCACCCGCGCAGGTCGTCGGTCGCCCAGCGGTAGCAGCGGCGCGCCTCGCGGGGGGAGCCGAGGGTCATCCAGGCGTCGCCGAGCTGGAGGTAGGCGCGGACTCGCTCGAGGCGGTCCTGGCCGGCCCCGCTGTCGCGCACCAGCCCCTCGAGGAGGGCGACCCGGGCGGCGAGGAGCTCCTGGGCCTGCTCGGGCTCGGCGTGGCTGGCCACGACCTCCTGGCTGCGAGCGACGAGGCGCAGCGAGCGCGGAGGGAGCCAGGGGAAGTCCTCCAGCAGGCGCAGGGCGCGCTGGGCGTGGGCGGTCACCTCTTCGGGGTTCCCGCTGCGCCGGGCCTGGGCCAGGAGCGCCTCGGCCAGCTGGTGACAGCTCTGGAGATCGCGCGCGTTGAGGTCGGCGCCCAGGCGCTCGATCAGGGCGTGGCCGGCCTGATAGGCCGAGCGGGGGTCGTCGATCAGCTCGAAGAGCGCGACCTCCTGGCTGAGCACCCAGGCCGGACGCTGCCCCTCCCAGCCCTCGCGCAGGACGGTCAGGGCGTCCTCCACCCGGTCGGCGTTGGCGAGGATCTCGGCGCGGGTCGAGCGGAGCAGGTCGCGCTCGAGCTCGGGCAGCTCGACCCGATCCGCGACCGCCTTGGCGGCCTCCTCCAGCCGGACGAGGCCCTCCTCGGGGTCCTCGTGGGCGAGGGCGACCGAGAGCTCGCGGCCCGCGCGCAGTCGGAACAGCCAGCCGCGCTGGGTCTGGAGGTCGTCGGCGAGGTTGGCGGCGTGCCCGAGGGCCTCGACGGCGTCGGGCTGCTCGCTGAGCAGGAGCAGGTGCCCGAGCTGAATCCAGAACTCGACCTCGAGCTCGGCGAGCTCGCCCGAGCGAGGCTGCGGGACCTCCTCGAGCAGGCGCATCGCGCGCTGGAGGTCGTCGAGCGCCTCCTCGATGCCCTCGCCGTCCCGCTGGTGGAAGTGGACGCGGCGGGCGAGGGCCTTGAGGCGCAGCACGAGGGCGCGCTCTCCGTCGAGTCGCTCCAGCAGCTCGAGCAGCGCCTCGAGCTGGCGCTCGGCCTCGTGGTCCTCGCCGAGCTCGAGCAGGGCCTCGACCCGATCGAGGTAGAGGTGGGCTAGGTGCGGCCCGACGCCGCGCCGCCGAGCCCGCGCGATCCCGCGCTCGATGGAGCGCAGGTCGACGGGTTCACGCTGGGTCGGGGGCAGCGACAAGAAGGGCCTCCACGCCGGGCGCTTGGGTCGCCCGAAGCTGGCCGAATCTTCTCTGCTGAGGGAGAGAGTGCAACCGCCCCCCGTGGCACGAAGCCTGGCGGGGCCTCTCCGAGGCGACTACTCCCTGCCGGAGTGCCGGGTGGTCGTGCCCTTGAGCAGCCCGCGCGCCGTCCGACCCGCGGCGTTGTCGCCGCCGCCGTAGGTGTTCTCCCAGGTCGGCTTGCCGCCGCTGTTGCCCGCGCTCGAGCCGCTGCTGCGGGAGCTCGAGGAGCCGGAGCCTGCGCTCGAGCCGCCGCCGGCGCGACCTCGGGCTGCGACCCCGCCGCCGGAGGAGGAGGGAGGTGTGCCGCCCTTCTCCTCGGGGATGTCGCCGTCGAGGTCGCCGCTCCAGCCCTCACGGAGGACCCAGCGGCCGGTGTAGTCGCGGACGAGGTGCGTGTCCGAGAACCGGCACACGAGGCTCAAGGCGTCCCGCCAGTGAACGGGCTTGAGCAAGCGCATCGTGACCTCGCGCGGAGGTCCGCCCCACTTGATCTCGACCCCGGCCTGGGAGAGGAAGATCGGCAGCACCTGCGTCTTGAGGTCCGCGCGCTTGACGTCGAAGAGGACGTGCCCCGCGGGGATGTCGCGCGGCGCCTTGGGCGGCGGCTTGGCCGCCCGGCGCTTGCGGCGCTTGCGCTTGCTGCTCGTGGTCTGGGGAGCCGCCTCGGGCTCACTCGAGCTGGAGGAGCAGCCCGGGCTGATCGCGAGCAGGCCGAGCGCGAGGCAGAGGGAAGTCAGGGCGCGCTTCATGACTCTGGAATAGCTCCTGGGGGGCGTCTTCGCCAGGGCAGTCGTATCTGCGCGCGGGGACCCGCAGGACCCAGCGCGGATTCGCGCGGCGGAGCCTTCCCGACTAGGCTGGATGGCCCGGAGGTGGTGTGGACCCGGCACACGTTGAAAGCGCGACGAAGAACACGGTTCGCTTCGCCCTCTCCCGCGGCTACGTGACCATGGACCAGCTGCGCGAGGCGCTGGTCATCAAGGAGCAGCTGGAGAGCGCGGGTCAGCCAGCGCAGCTCCTGGCCGTGCTCGCCAGCCGCTACATTCGCGCGGACCACCACCCGGAGCTGAGCGAGTACTACCAGCGCCAGCTGGCGGCCCTCCTCGCCTCGCCCACGGGATCCACACCTCCGGCGCCGCCGGCCAAGGTGGAGCTGCCGACCAAGCTCGAGGCGCCCCAGGATCTGCTCTCACGCTCCGTCGAGATGGCGCGTCGCCCGCCGGATCAGGACAGCCAGAAGATCCAGCTCTTCCTGAAGGAGAGCGAGCGGGCGCTCCAGACCCAGCCCGCTGAGGAGCAGCCGGTCATCCCGGACAAGATCTTCGTGGCCCTGGCGCAGAAGGCTGGCTATCCGCCCAAGGAGGACCTGCTCACCTGCCGCCGGGTGCAGCTCGAGCGGCGAGACCAAGGCCAGGAGGTCACGCTCTTCGAGATCGTCGAGGAGCGGCGCCTGCTCCCCGAGCGGCGGATCCGCCGCTTTCGCAAGTGGGCCGCGATGGTCACACGCAAGGACGAGGCGCCCCTCGAGGAAGAGGAGGAGGAGAGCGGCAAGAAGGTCGTGCTCAGCATGAGCGCGGCGGCCCTCGCGCTGCCCCAGGACGTCGACGGCGAGATCATGGCTCCCGGCGGGAGCCCGGCGCCGGTGGCCCAGCAGACGGCCGCCCCGGGCAAGAAGCCGGCCGCGCGGCGGGCAGCCAGGGCCCTGCGTGAGAGCGCCAAGATCGTGGCCCGCGGGGTCACGCGGCGGGTCCAGAAGAAGGCGCACGAGGACCCCGACGAGGCTTGGCGCGAGGCGCTGCAGCTGATGGTCGTGGCGGCCCTGATCAGCCTCGTGGTCGGGCTCGGGATCGGGATGTGGCTCGGCACGCGCTCGGCCCGCA
>MDTG01138124.1_pt1 | contig 20886 bp, 19 predicted proteins | sample 811421 | NCBI WGS metagenome assembly MDTG01 (sample SAMN05326645, study PRJNA326480) | marine metagenome | isolation source: seawater | place: Pacific Ocean: South East | collected 2011
GACGCATTTCTTCAGGGACGACATACTTCAGTTCTATTGCAAGTATACCATCCTGAATATCTGCTCCGTGCACTTGTACGTGCTCAGACAGCCGGAATGTGCGTTTAAACTTTTTGGTAGAAATACCACGGTGGATAAACTCTCGACCACGTGAGACGTGATCACCAGTTACCGTTAGTGTTCTATCCTTTACCTCTACTGATAACTCATCCTGTGTAAAACCGGCAACTGCCATCTCTATGAGATAGTCAGACTCACCTGTCTTAATTATGTTATGGGGTGGATAGTGATCATTTGCATGTTTTGCTGTCCATTCTAACTCATTAAATAAATGATCAAATCCAACAAAAGATGCGCGGGGAAAAAGTGTACTTAAGCCTGTCATTGTTATCTCCTTTTTATCAAGCAAGACAGTAAATAGAGCCGGACCATTCCGCACTCCTATACTATATATAATTACTATTTATGCTATGTAAACCCCTACATGCATAAATTTATATCGGCCCTTATTTAGAGCCGATATTATATTTTGGGCAAAGTTCCCAATCATTTTTTTCTTTATAGGGTATAATTTTAATTTGTCGCATGGGAGCTAGTGGCTCTACCGATGCGTCCATTGTTATTAAACCCCAGTCACTCATAAGTTGAGCAATTGTGTTTCTACGAGCAATATCATTTTCTTCCAAATTGGATTTTTTACCATCCAAAAGAAATAATTCCTTAAAATGGACAATAAAATATCTACCTTGTTTATGTAAAATATGACAAGATTGATATAATTTTTTGTCCTTGCGTGATGCCACCCCAATCCGTGTAAGTGTTTCACGAACCTTTAAAAAGTCATCAGGTTCGTTTAGTGTAACCTCAAGCATAGAGGAAGGTGTCCACTCTATTATATTATTTTCTTCCACCTTTATATACCTTCTGCTTCAATGCATTAATCTGTTCAGTTGTGAGAAGGGTTAAGGCTTGCCTGGCTTTTTCGTTATTATAACCATAATATTCCTTAACAACTTCCACGTCATTATCAGAAACAGATTTTTGCCATTTTGAAAAGCGTTTCCGTTTCCTAACCATATTTATAAAAAAATCAAATTGTAGACGTTTATCAATGGTATGATTAATGTTCATTTCATTTGCAAATAAAACAGTATCATTAAAGTAGGATAGTGACCTATTAACCATAAATGGATTGTAGGCTTTTTCAGCCAAATCATCCACCATGATATCCTTTTTTGTCATATTAATTGCATTTACATATTCAAAAGGATTCAAGACATATCCTCCACACCACTATCTTGCCCTGGCCAAACTGTGCGCATGGATTTTAATAGTGCGTGATGATCAAACTGTTCAGTATCAACATTATTTAATTTTAAGTCATTAAAAAATAATTGAGGTACTGTTGTCAATCCCTGTTCCTTTAAAAATTGTTTACCTACAGCACTCTCAGAAATGTTTATGGTCTCGTATTTTATACCCCATGAATCCAATTTGTTTTTCATGGTTACACAATACCCACAATTGTTTTGTGTATACAGTCTAAGTGAATTCGACATTGGCCATTACCTCTGTTAAACAAGCAACTATGTTGAGTTCGTGATCAGCAACAAAAGCATTTTTATATTGATAATCTGCAAGAATAAGAACCAATTGAGGAATGGATGCAGGTGAAACCTTTTTTACCATCCTATCATATATTGCTCTAAAAATTGCAGTTGCATCTATATCTATATTAGATACAACCCAGGAACGCATCTTTTTAAAATCTTTTGATTTAAGAAATGAAAAAAGATCATCATAATTTTTATCAGAGACGTTATCCAATATACCTGGATCAATTGTACCGGATAGTGAATACCTTTGTAGTTCATTTAAAACACGTCTCCAATCAGGATAGTATTTCATAATAAGTTCGGCCAATGATTTATTATGGCAGGTAATACCCTCATCGTGCAATATGTGTTGGGCTCGGGCCATAAACTGCTGGCATAAAACTTGTTTATTACCACCATTAAATTCGTAAACACCACACCTAGAATGCAGTGGTTCAATAATTCTGTTTTTAAAATTGCATGTCAGTATAAACCGGCAGTTGTTGGAAAACTCTTCAATGAATCCACGAAGAGCAGGTTGTGTTGACTGCGGGTTTAAATAATCAGCCTCATCAAGGATAACAACCTTATATCCACCTTGTAGTGAAACTGTACTGGCAAATTGCTTGATCTTACCACGGAGAGTGTCGATATTGCCCTCTTCAGATCCGTTGATGACAATATAATCTAAGTCAAGCATATTGCATAAAGCCTTGGCAACTGTTGTTTTACCAAGACCAGCAGAACCGGTAAATAACATATTCTGTAACTCACCAGATTCCACAAGTTTATTAAATGTATTTTTTAGTTTTTCAGGTAAAATACATTCATCAATAGTTTTAGGGCGATATTTTTCAACCCAAAGAAATTCAGTCATTTAATTCTCCATAACAAAAATATAATATCACAAATGAGAGTAAATGTAAATATTATTCGTCAGATTCCATAGCGGCATCTTGTTGTAGATTTTCTACAGTCGAAATAACCTGAATAGCTTGGTCACGTAATTGACCAATTGTGGATAATTCTTCACCTTTAAATCCACCACGTTGTGTAACTGCATCCACTACAGCCACAGTAGAACGTGACACATTATTTGCAAGTTTCATTAACTCGTCATATTTATTATCAGCCATAATTAGACTCCAAATGTTGATGTTTTCTCGAGAGCAATCCAATAACGAATATTTACCTCGGTATTTTTAAATTCACTAATAAGTTTGGACGAAATACTAACCTCATAATCACCCGGTATGATTTTTAGATTAGAAATATTAATGACAAAGGTAAATGGTACGTCTGGTTTTGAAGTGTATGGTACATCAATTGAATAAGCATTAGATGTAGCATTTTCATTATCAACCACAGAAAGTGTTAACACGCCGTCACCTGGTGTGACCGACACGTTTGTATGTCCAAGTGTAGATGCGGCACTACGCAGTTTATTAAGAGTATTTGCATCCAATTTAAATTGGACCTCACACTCTGGCATATTAATATCTTTCTGTGGTGATGTCAGTGTTTCTTCTGGTGAGAAGAAATACCTAATTTTTGACCGACCAGTTTGATCACTTACCGTAACAGATTCATCCGAAAATTTTAAATTCGGTTGGTCGACCAATGATAAGACACCAATGAACTCTTTAAGATCATAGATGCCAAATTTCTGTGTAAACTCATTATCAATTATTGCAGTGGCCAGAACATTTTTGGCCTCACTAATTGTTTTAAGAGTATTACCTTCCTTAATTAGAATGTTCGGATTGATATCCGAAAAGTTTTTTAGAACATTTAATGTCTGCTCTTGTAATTCCATAATATATCTCCGTGATTAATATCCATATTATATCATAATATAGCATGAATGTAAAGTGCTAGGCGCACATTTTACTAAAATTTCTTTCCTTTTTAAACTCAATTTTAGCCTCAAATTTACCATCAAGTATTTCACCCTTATGTGATATTACGAACACGTTTGTAGTATCATCAAGAGTATAAAGAATTTTTAGTAGGTTTTCTACCCCATCATGATCCAATGATGAATCAAAGGTCTCATCAAGAATGAGTAGATTAGTGGCAACAGAATTTTTCATTTTAGCAATCTGACGCCATGTAAAAAGTAATGCTAAATCAATTCGTTGTTTTTCTCCTTCACTAAAAGAATCATATGTAAATGCATCCCTATGACGTGATCGAATAGTCTCCTGGAATGATTCATCCAAATTAAAGTGCACAAAAAAGTCAAGCACTTGTAGATATTGATTTGTTAATTTATTAATTACTGGCAAATATTGTTTTATAATTTTTGTTTTTATACCAGTATCCTTCAACATTTCGGCAATTACAGAATTATAATTTGAATCCTCATTTAATTTAAACTTATGTTCTATATATGAATCACGTGTTTGTTTTAAGGATTCCAACTCTTCCTTTGATTTGGCCACGTCACCATCATTACCTTTAATTTTGGAAATATCCTCGGTTAAATCCTTAATCCGTTTTTGTAATCTGGATATATCCTTATTATTAGATGATATGGTAGCCGTATCGTCACTGATCTCTTTTGCTCTTTGACTCAGATCTGTAATGGCATCCTCAACCTCTGCCGCTTGTATACCTACCTTTTTAAGAGCATTCTGTAATTCACTTGCTTTATTCTTTGCCTTGGCAAGTTTATCTTCCTTCACATCAGGATCAATGCTTTGGTCACACGTTGGGCATACATCATTCTCCTCATAGAATTTAGTATCACTTACTAGTGTTTTTATCTTTTGGTTAAACTCTGCCTTATACTGTAATAGGCTTTGTTTTTTATTATGTTTCTCTTTTAAATTCTCATCAAGACCTTCTGAGTGTGCATCAATCGCCATTGATAACTCATTATTGGCATCATTCAAGGTTGCAATTTCTTCATGTGCACTAGATATTTCCAACTCTTTGGAATCAATCTGATCATTGCTGAGACCTTCGACCTCTCTTATATACTTGGCTTGTAGGTCCATTTTTTCCTTGGATAAATCCAGTTGATAATTTATATCCTTAAGTTGGTCTTTTATTGTGCCTTGTCTTTCCTTTACCAACTGATTCATTTTAGAGAATATATTAATGTCCAATAGGTCCTCAATAACATCTCTACGATGACCAGCTTGTAATTGCATAAATGGAATAAATGATGAGGAACCTAGAACAACAACTTGATGAAATGATTTATGATTTAATTTTAAAATGTTTTGCTCAAGTATTCTCTGGTATTCCTTAGCATGTGATGACTGATTAATTAAAAGTCCATTTTTGTGGATCTCAAATATATTTGGTTTAATGCCACGAGTAACTACAAAGTGATTACCACCAACCTGAAACTTTACAATAACCAGGGTACCTTTACCATTAATGGAATTTACCAATTGATTTTTACTAATGTTTCTGTGTGGTTTACCAAATAGACCAAAAGAGATGGCATCCAACATAGTTGATTTACCAGCACCATTATGACCAACAACAAGTGTTGTTTTGGATTTATCCAGATTTATCTCTGTCCACTTATCGCCTGTGGATAGAAAATTCTTCCAGTTTACCTCTGTAAATTTTATCATGCAACTTCCAGTGCTTGTGCCTCTGTCATGAGCTCACGCATTTGGATTTTTATTCTGTCCTTATCCAAATCCGTATCCACTCCATCAATATATGAATCAACCAATTTAGGGGTATCATCAATAGGTGCTGTAGGATCCTCCACATTCTCACCAATAAATTCACTAAAGTTTTCAGCAATCTTTAGCTCGTATATATCCACATTTTGGATACGATCAATAAATTTATCAAATGCAAATGCATCCTTTTTATTAACGACCACAACCTTTACAAATCTTTTAGAGCATTGTGATACATCATAGTTATTATAATCAATTTTTTCATCATTGTAAACAATTTTATGAAACAAAGTGTGAGGATTTAATATTTTTTCAACCTCTCTTGTTTCAGTATCAATGACATGAAAATATTTCGGATCGTGTGCATCTGACCAAAAAAATTCCATTTGTGAACCTAGATACCAAATGTTATCCTGTTTTGATCCTACGTGAAAGTGACCTGTTAATACCTGTTCAAACTTACTAAATATTTTATGATCCATACCATGAACATTTCTAATGCCTCGCATCATTTCAAAGTTTACAAGTTCCAGGTGAGCACCAACCCAATCGGCCTTACAGTTATTAATAAATGACATTGTCGATTCATAGTTCTCTGAGTTAATCCAAGGTATCATAGCCATTTTTAGGGAACCATATTCCATAACTGTAGGTTCCATTATAATATGTACCTCATTCATATAATGACCAAGCAATTCTTTTAATGAATTTAGGTCATTTGTATTTTTATAAAAGGTATCATGATTGCCAGGTATAATATCCATTCTCATACCATGTTTACGCAATGGATCCAAAAATATTTTCCTATTGTGGTTAAGAGCCTTAAAGTTTACAAATTTTCTATGATCATAATAATCACCCAAATGTACAATTTGTTTTATATCATTTTCTAAACAATATGGAAAAAATACCTTACCATAAAAGTCTGCAGCATTATTTAAAAATATCTCGGAAGAGTTACGAATACCACAATGTGTATCGTTTAATATAGCTATTTTCACTTCATAAATTCCTGTAAATCAGAATCAACATGCACAGCACGTTTCTTTTTCTTCTTTTCTTCTTTTATATACTCTTTAATTTCATGATCAGAATGTCTAACCTTATCAATTCTATCCTTTAAGGTATCAACAAATGATCCAACAACAGACATATAACCATCCGTCATATCTCCATCAACAAAATTTTCTATACCGGATCTGGTAAGATATTTTAATTTTATATCCTGTTGTTTTTTCTCTTTTGCTATTCGCCTTAAGAATGCATACCATGTTATTTGTGTAAAATATGCAAATGCATTTGGTTTACCTGTGCGTGTTGCCGCAGCTATATCATAATTTTCTATTGCCTTTAAACAGTTTTCAACTGCATCCATTACCATTTCTTCGCGATATGTGTAGCGAATAAAATTTGATTTGTGAGACAAACCTTCAGCGATGCTTAAAAAACACTGAGCTATATAGTCTGGTACTTTTGGGAGTTGTTTATTGTCTGATTTGGCTTCGTTAATCTTAGTAACATAATTAACTACGGCTTGAGAAAACTCTGCATTATTTACATAATGAGCACTTTTTTTATTTTTCCTTGCCATATAAAATTCCTTTCATAATAATAATTATATCATATTCTATATCTCATGTAAATTACTAAATTTACTTATAAATTGGAAAAACTTTTTCTGTAGATGGGTTTACAAGCTAGCTAGTTATGATATAATAAGGTTATACCTTGGAGGAAGGGAGGGTATACAACTAATGTAGCTTATTCGGAGGCGTAAATTGAATAACATTATTCTCAGATGAATCTTGTTCTGCAAATTTTTCTTTTAAGTACGCGCCGAGTTCATCATTATCAAAACCCTGTGTTTCAAACATGAGTTCATCAATATTAAATTCTTTTTTACCTTGTATTACTTTTATTTGATCCACAGCCTCTTTATAATGTAATAATAAACCAGCGGAAGGAGCAACCTCACCAATGACATGACCTAAATGAATCACAACAATCTCTTCAATATTATCCTGAAAAGACATCCATGGTTTAAATGAATAATATCTTACATTATTGTCAAAATCTTCAGCGTGAAAAATTTTAAGTGCATTTTTTACAACCAGTGTATCCTCAGCCTCATTATAATCAATAACACTGGCGACAACCTCATCATCGTTTGTAAGTTTAAATTGTTTTAATTTCATAGATCTATTACCGTGGTTGAATATTCAAACTGTTCTCTCTGGTAGATTTTTAATCTTTCCCAGGCGTGAATTAGCGAGTAATTTTTTCTTTTCTGCCAACTAATATCATCAGATATATCATACAAGGTGGTTTTCCTTCCATCATCACTTTTTCTTAGGCCTCTACCAATAGATTGCAAAACTCTAATTTGTGATTTACTTGGTGATGCAAATATAATATTGTGTAGGTTCCTAATATTTATACCCGTTGAGAACGTACCTAGAGAAGCCACAATAATTGCATTTGACATACCTTCGACAATACCACGAATTGCCTCCCTATCAGATGTATCGGTTTCTCCAGATACAAAATACACCTTGCGATCATCATCTGCCTTTTCTTTTATTGATGCATACAATGGTTTACCATGCTTTTCAACATAGTTAAATAATACTAAGGTATTGCCTTGCAACGATAATGAAAGATTTCTAATAAATCTATTTCTCTTTTCATGACTCACAATAAAGTCTAATTCGTCCTGGTATGTTTGTTTACCAAAATCCTTACGAACCTTTTCATCATATTTTAATTCAAGTCTTTTGATTGCAAGTGGTGCAAGTGTTTCATTATCCTGTAATTGTTTTGTTGTGGTAACTTTATAAACCTTACCAAATAAACCTTGTAACACAAGTTCATGTGTTTGTGATCCATCCAATGTACCAGTCGTACCAAATCTATATTCAGCTTCAGTACATTTATTCATAATATTCATTAATGATTTGGATTTAAATCCATGAACCTCATCGCCAAATACACAACCAAATTGCTCAAACCATACCTTTGGTAGTTTATAAATGGATTGCCATGTCGATATTACAATTGCTTGATCAACTGCCTTATCCTTACCTGAGTAAATTCTATGCATACCACCTTCTGGCATTCCATACTTTATAAAATCACTATGCATTTGTTCAACAAGAGATGTTGTAGGTACGATCACAAGAACTCGGCCACCCTTTGGGTAATTTCTTCCATCGGTGAGAAAATTTAACCAATATCTAGCCAGGGCATATATCATATACGATTTACCGGAACCAGTCGGAGATAATAAAATGGCTCTTTTTCTCACCAAACCTTCGCCTATGGACTGAAACTGATAATCCCTTAAAGGAAATGGTAGATCAAGTGTATCCAAATACTCTAATAACTGAGTAGGACTTACATGTGTCCTATCATCGGCTCTACCATATTTGGTTTGTTCTGATACTAATTGATAATTTCTTTTATCACAAAATTCATTTAAGTGGTAAAACAATCCTACCGGTAATGTTTTATCATTTAATCCAAATAAACGAATTTTACCATCCCAGAGTCTATTCCGGAATGCTGGCATGAATTTATACCCAGGAACAAAAAATGAAAAGAATTCATTTAATTCCTGTGCTGTACCATTATCACATTCTATTTGTAAGTTAGAGTGATTTAACTTCCTGACTCGAATTGCTTCCACTTAATCATATTACCTATTGTCTGATGACGCCAATTTAGATTATTTATTATCTCTGTTAGCGTGTCAATAATGGTTTTATAATACTGTATTTTCTCTTCCGATTTTTGGATTTCTGGATCTGAATCATAATAATAATCCATTTCCCCTTTTAGTATTTTTAAACCATTAAATGGATCAGGATCCCATCCTTTTTCCACTAGTTCTTCTTGTGACATTTTACCGTTGTAATATAACCATTTATCCTTAAGCAAAGACTTTTGTGCAAACTCTGCTCTTTTTAATAGCAATTTTGTATGGGATAAAAACTCTAGATATTTTGCGTGTAACTGTGGTGTTACACGTGATGTTTCATCTAGACTAGTTTGTTTTATTTTGCAGTCCTCAGACCACATTTCATGTATTTGCTTTAAATCAATCATATATGTATTATATCACATGTTAATAATAATGTAAACCTATTTATTACGATGAATTTGCAGAACCTGCGCCTCGTTCATTTGTGGTCCAAGATAAGGTTGGTGTTGAAATTGCACTACCACCAGTTGCAATATTATAATATCTCATTCTATTTGTACGTCCACCTTGTTGGGTTACTTGCCCGCCAGAAAACACTCCATAGGTTCCATCACTGGTTCCTGACTCGCCTGAACCAGAATATGACATTGAACCAAAATATGAGGCATTACCTATAGTATCCATATTCATTTGATTCATGGTACTTCCATAGGTACCAGTGGAAAAATCATAAGCAACATCAAACACAGCAATAGTTCTAGATTCTACACAATTAATATATCCTGCCTTTTGGGTCAACTGACCGAAAAGTTGACTATTACCTGGTGTTTGTATCGTCTGATATTCTATTCTTTGGTCAGAAGTTTGACTACCACTTATGGTTATATTTGTCAATCCCATAGTATGTAATGCTCTAGTACCATTACTAACTGCAGCGCAATAACTGTGACCCCTATTGTTGTAAGGTGGTGATCCGGACCCCCAAAAATTTGGATCAAAGGATCCAGCACTTGTCAGACTACCAGCAGTATCCATTGCAAAATATTGAATTTGACTGGATCCATATGGAGTCCCACCAAAGACCATACCTCTACTACCATCACTGGTTCCACCTTTACTACTATTTGCGCCGATACTAAATGAGGTTGCAGAACCAAGAGTGGCAGGAATAACTTTTTCTCCACCTGGTGAGGTGAGGAAAACAGCTGCTGGTTGACAGCAAGTGGCGTGGTATCCTTGGTTACCATTAGCGGTATTTCCAAAATTGGATCCACCACTTCGGTTTGGAATACTAAAATAATCTAGTTGATTATATGGCGATACGGAAGAGCCAACTTGTATTCCTCTATCACCATACCAGAATCCTGTAAATGCACCAGGTGAATAACTAATTGTTACCTCTTTTGATAAAACATTTATTCCATCTGACCACTTAAATGTGTAGATAAAGTCACCGTTAGAGTCTGACAGATTGCCAGCACCAACCTCGATGCCAATACTGTCAGCAGATTTGGGTGTAAATGTCCAAACAGAAGAATCATTGGATATTTCAACCATGTACTGAGCTGAGTCAGACACAAAACTTTGATTTATTGGTGTAGTACCATCTGAGTCCAATGCTTTTGCAGTAATTATTAATGGGGTTGCTGAATCTGCTATTTCATATGTGGCACTTGGTTCTCCACCATCAATCCACCTTGGAGTAAAGCCGGTATTAAGATCTAGATTGTACCAACCACTACCATCTGACAGATATAAACGATTAACACTTTCAACAAGAGCCTTTGCACCTGCCTCCAGATTGGACGAAGGTAATGAATCAAGTGTACTAAATACATCTACACCTGCTCCTGCAAGTCCTAAAACACCAGCAGAATCTAATCCACGGGTACCTTCCTGGCCTTGTCTAATTATCCTCAGATTGCTGAGTGTTGCCATCTTTTTTATCCATCAGACTCATAATTTCTGGGTTAGTGATATCCTCTTTCCCAAAAATACGCTGTGTTGTTTTATCCGATTCCTTGTAGTATTTATCAGCCATAGCATCTAAAAACTCTTCAAGATGATTTGAGTGTGGTATTTGTGATTTTGAAATTAATTCGTTTACAACCGATATGTACCCTTGTACTTCTACAAATCCTACCTGTGGATGCACTCCGTACTGTTGCATATATTCAATGGTTGCAGTACTTGCTCTACCACCATCCATTAGGTTACGATACATTAATTCAAAGCCTCTACGAACATGATGTTTCTTTTCAGAATCTTCAAATTCTTCCTCTGTCCAATTCTCAATTCCATAATTTTCTTTTAAATTATTATATGCAGTAATCAATGTCGCAATGTCTTTAAATGATCCATTGATTTTACTTTCCATTGACTCAATACCAACAAATGCTGCTCTTAATTTAGCATTTAAAAGTTCATTATCAGGATCAAGAAATATTTTATCCTGTAATTTTTGAATATTTTTTAGAGCCTTTGCATGTGAAACCTGTGCCTCTGCAAGAGCCATTTTTCTTGTCTCTGTCTCTGCCAGAACTTGACGTAGCATCCTAAGTGGCGAGTGGCCATTCAGCATTGTCAAGGACATCATTGATAGTGTGGACTGTGAGTTACTCCTATCAAAGAACTTTGTTTTCTCATCAAGTTCTGGTAAAAATTTATTCACCAGTGCAACTGCTTGTGGATTAATTTTACTTTTTGATACTGGTGTAATACCAAATGTGACAGGATCCGTTGCTTTTAATTCTGTACTTGTTGCTTTTTTTACTATATCACTCATAATATATCCTAGTGTTAATTGTCTATCTATTTATATGCTTCATTAACCATTAAATGTTACTGATACATAACCATCAGTATTTCTTTGTGACCCTACACCATAACTGGTGTTTGTTACAGCGGTTCCTGTATATGAACTACCGTAACCACCATAGGCAATACTGGTGTTATTTGCGTGATATGACCCTGCACCGCCACCATTAAATCCACCACCAGCGCCAGGTCTTACATATATACCATTTGATCCAGTGTTGTTAACATATGCAGCGCCACCGCCACCAAATCCACCATAACCTATGTAACCAGAATTAGGAGGGTTGCTGTTTGTGTTACACTCACCACCCACTCCTCTAAATGAGGATCCAATGAGCCAGTATCCAACATAAACCGAGGCAGAAGAAGCAGAACCAGCGGTTAATAATCCACCGCCACCACCACCTGGCCCGTTACTAGGTGATCCTCCACCACCACTACCACCAGTTCCGGCAGTACCTGGATTTGAACCACCACCATCCTGAGCAGTAGTTGAATATGGATAAGAACTAGCGCCTCGACCACCACCGCCGCCACCACCTATACCTAGAACTCTGGTTGTATAATTACTAGCTGAAGCATCTGAATGACCGACATAAGAGGCACCTCCACCTCCACCATCGTAAACAATTTGTTTTCCTTTTTGACCTACTATAATATCAAGAATGTCTCCTGACGCCAGATCTACATCAAATGTTACCTGACCTCCTCTGTTCCTGCCAGATTGATTAGAATTACCACCCGCTCCACGGACTACAAAGGAATAATTTCCAGTTATAGGTACAGTCCACCTTTGCACCCCTTGGTTATTTGCAGGTACAGTAAGATAACTAGAATTACTTGCCCATGTTGTATAACTATATGCGCTAGTAAGATTTGCTAATGTTGGGCCAATATTATCATTTCTACTACTTCTACCGGAACCAGAGGTAAATGTATGAGATGTGAATTCGTATAGAGCTGGTGCTGCGCCAGGTGAATATGAAATGGTTGCTGCCTTTGACACAAAACTAATTCCATCCGACCATTTAAAGGTATAAACAAAGTCGCCATTAGAATCCGTTAGATTGCCTGCGGCTACTTCCATACCTATAGAATCTGCACTCTTAGGTGTGAAAGTAAATACAGATGAGTCTGACGTAATGTTTACCATATACTGAGCAGAATCACTTGCAACGGATTGATTAAATAAATTTATATTTGAATTATCACTATCTATTGCTTTAGCAATAATTAAAAGAGGAGTGGCAGAATCAGCAATCTCATAGGTTGCACCCGGTTCTCCACCAGAATCCCAATTGGGTGATCTATTTACCAAACCTGCATTATACCAACCAATACCATTTGATACATACATTCTTTGGTTTTCTTGTACAAAGGCCAGCATACCTTCAGATAGTACATTGCCAACAGGTAATGAGTCTAATGTATCATAATAAACTAGTCCTCCACCAGAGGCATTGTCCAGATATTTTTCCTGGACATCACCATCGTCATCAATGAGTTCGGCTAAAAGCCTATTAATACTTTTTACCATATTAAGCCTGTGATTCTGACCATGTAATTCTAGATGAAGCAGTAAATGGGGTTGTCGCATTAATACCTGAGGTATTAACAACTTGTACAGCAACAGTTAAAATATCAGGTCCATTAGGAAAGATACCATTGCCACCTAAAATTGAATTACCCATATCAACCAGATCGCCTAATGAAAAGTTTGATGTGGCAGATCCACCATTCGAACCACCAGCAGCACGGAATGAGAACACTTCGTTACCACCGGTAATCTGATCACCAGATTCATGTTTTATTAATTGTGATAATGATGGTGATCTAACATTTTCCCAGGAAACTGTACTAATATCACCATTTAGGATAAGTTTAACCTCACAGTCATGTGTTAATATCATACCAACCTCAGCCAATTTTAACTGCATTCTGTTGATAATATCTCTTTCACCAAGATCACCAGTTAGGTTGTTATCAACCGATGGTGCAAGTCTAAGTGACACTAGAGGAATAACCTGTGTACCAAGGTTTACGGCTTCACCACCTGATGCAGGAGCACCAATATTAACAGTTGTACTACTATTAACTATAGGATAATCACCAGGTGTTGACCAACCATCCTGTAGGAAAATATAAACCCTTACATAACTACTACTAAAGTCTGTATAATCAACCTCTTGACCATTTAACTGACCATCCGTTGTATAAAGTTTTGTACCAGAAGAGAATTTACTTGCATCATTTTGTGGGAAATATAATCTTCTCCACCAATCATATGTTCTCTTGGATCTATTATAACGGTAGTAGAAATCAGAGTTTCTATTGGTTTGTGCTGTATTTGCCTGACCGTTTGTAAACGATAGGTTTTTGGATGGGGCAGTAAAGAGGTATGCCTTATCATCATCAAATGTACCATCCATAATAACAGATGTACCCCAATGGAATAGTGTTGGTGCGTATGTAGGATCCTCATCATTTTCAATTTCATATTTGGCTGGTAAGTTACCAGACCTCATATAGGCTTCATCCAACCTGTTGTTGTGGATAAATTCATGAGCATATCTTACATGACCCTTACGATCCTTAAATCCAAATCTAATTTTACCAGCACCATACCAAGAATAGTCCATATATGCCATTTGTATTTTTGATGTATCCAAGGTAAATCCTTGTTTACCAGTACCATCACATTTATCTATGTTCCATTCGGATTGAGCAACTCTCACATCAATTGTTTTTGTAAGAATAATACCATCTGATGATACACCTCTATATTGAGGTTGTACATACATTTCAGTTCTATTTTCTATTTTAACAACTTTATATGTTTGTCCACGAATAACAACTTTATCATTTCTGTTAAGTTGTCCAGAAAAGTTTGTATCAATACCGGTAATTAAACCACTTCCTTTATTTGCATTGACTGTACCTGATAACTGTGTGGTTGATGAACGTCTTACACAATGTAATACTGATCCGTCCCATTCAAAAAAGAATCCGTTTTGGTTATCAAACATACCTGCACGGACAAATGATCCAGAATAACCATTTACAACATATTGAACAATACCTGAAGGAATTGTTTGGTTTGGTGCATTTGCAGCAGTAAATGTAAAATTATAATCATCCACAATAGATGCAATTGTTTGAACACCATTATAATCAGCATCAGATGCACCAGTTACACTAATCTGCATACCTGTTGATAATCTGTGAGGGTATTTGGTCTTACATCTTACAGTTGTACCATTCGCATTAATTGTTTCTAAAATCACGGGTGGGTTAAAGTTAATGGCCAAAGATGTTTGGATACCTTTACCAGACTGATATCTAAAATACTTCCTAGTTTGTCTTGTAATCTGTGATAATGGAGCAGTACCAGCACCAATTTCAACACCACCATCAAATGGTCTGTGTACAGAATATCCATCAGGCTTTGCGTAAATATTTGTTTTTACATAGTGAGGTGCACCAGTCTTTGTAAAACCAACTGGTTCTGTTAACTCCATATTTTCATCATCTGAAATAACTGCTATTTCATGTTCTGCTAATATACCTGGTTCGGACGAATCATTTTTAATAAAGATTGTATCACCAGCTTTAAAGAATCGTTTAAATAGAGTCTGATCACCAATAACCTTTTTAGAATTTGCTTCAGTGGTCACGGTACCATTAGCAGAAGTCCTACCAGCAATTGATGTTGTTTTAATTGTATGGCTTGAACCTGCAGAATCAGTACCAACATTTATTGGAGCATTACCAACAATAGCTTGTTGACCTGTATTATGCAATTGGTAATACTCATCATCTATTGCGTGCACATAATATTCACCTCCATTTACAAGTGATCCTAATGCACTATCCTCTGTTGTATTATACACAACCTTTGTGCCAGATAGGAAATTATGGCCACCTATAATTTTCATAACACCACTATCAGAACTATCCGCTTTCATAATTTCTGTATTACCTTCAATAAGGAAAGGCGTATCCAATTTTAGGAATCTTTCACCAACAGATTCAGCAGCAAATGAACCATCAGCAGCACCTTGAACATCACTTAATGTGAATTTAAGAAAATTACTGGTATCAAAACCACTACCACTATCTAGTAAATCAATATTGGCATTTTGGTTCGATACACTAAATCTGTCATTGGTAATAACATTTGCTTTAACTGTATCATTTACGGCAAATGATGGATTAAGAAATTCAGCATCAATATCTGTAATAATTCTTTCAACAAGTCTTATACCATCAGATGATGTAAAGTTTAAACTTGATGTCCCTGCAAAGAATAACCTAATTTGAAATTCATCTGCCATATTACTAAAATTGGCTAGGTATGAATATGAACTACGTGAATTGTATCTATATGAATAAGTATACAAACCACTACCATTTGTACTATATCCTGACCAACCTTTACTGGGTGTCATTTTACCTAATGTTACAGTAAATTGTGTAAAACTATCACCATAATCCACATAGGTATGAGCAAATGAATATCTCCATAAATCACCAGATGTAGGTCCTGTAAAACTACCATCATAATCACTTGAATAATAATTAGTATAAACATAGTTATATCTGTGACGCATATATGTGTAGTTATAGTATCCCCAATAATTGCTAGTGCTGAATTGCCCATCAACACTATTACCATGTGCCGCATCTGAGCCAAATGTAATGTCCATGTAATAAGGTATTGATGTATATTGTTGCCACGGCGTTGCAAGTCTAAAAACACCCACAGATTTTGCAGAAGTACTTTCAAATACGTTTTGTGGTGTTGTAAGATCAAATCTACCTGCATATTGATCTTGATAATTTGAATAACTGGAAGAGACAGTACTTGATCCTGATTTAACGGAATAGATATAGTTTGATGAGTATTGTAAGTTTACATAACTCATACCATTACTACTAGTACCAGCACCTTCTGTCAATCTAGTTGATGAACCACTGTGATTTGATGTTATAAAGTTTTTATGGTATGTAAAATCCGGATGCGTATTGATATGATCCCCAACTGCATCATTAATGATATTTGCCATATATGGTGCGTTACCTTGAGTATTTAATTTCCACTGAGGTGCCAGTGCTCCAGTTTGAACGGCTGGTAATGTTGGCGAACCAACCTTTCCAACAACCATCTCATCACCATCAATCAAACCATGTGATTGAACAAAGAATGAGTTTGCATTAGGATTTGTTACCAAACCTTCTACTTGGTATGCACCATTTGAATCACCAACGGCCGTTTGAATTCTTTGACCTGATAATTTAAATCTATCAGGCGAAATAACCTCAATACCATAATTACCATTTGCTAATGTTGTATTACTACTGGCATCAGACATACCTGAACCACTGTTAATTGTTGGGGCCGAACCTGATTTTGTAGCCCAACTAATAGTGTCACCTTGACTTAATCCATGGTCCTGACTAAAGAATGTATCCGCCTCTTCATCATAAATAAATGGGAAAATGAATACACGTCTATTAGACCAATAGTAGCTATAACTACCTGAATAGTAATATGTCTGAAATCTAAAATAACCACTACTATATGGAGTTGTATAACTAGTCCAACTATAATTTTTCCACCTACCAAAATCCTCTATAGGGTTCCATCGCGATGGGTGGTTGGTTGGTGTGGTATTATCATACTCAGGAAAATCTGTGTAAATATAATGGTTATTACCATAAATGTTTCTACTGTTCTGATATTCAGGTCTATAATAATCCAACCACCTGGCGCTATTACCAGGATATGAATAATTACGGGTCATGACCATTAGACCATCTTCTTTCTTGGAACCTAGTCCGTAAAAGGTTTGCCCAGTTTGTGGATCAGACTGAGAGTATTGTCGCATGTCATAACCAGAATAGGCAGATGAACCATACCAATAACCCCAAGTATAGTGATATGTGTATGAATTTCTGTAACTCTTAGATGAATATCTTAATTCGTAAATAAGGTGCAGTGAGTGTTGTGCAACTGATGTATCTCCTGCACTACTAAAATTAATTGCACTACCATTATAGGATGATGAAAGTCGAATGTTATCGGCATCAACTCTTATTACATAATAAATTTCAAATCTATCCAGTCCACTAATCTGTGCAGCGCCTGCAGGTGGTACGTATATAACTGTATAGTTTGTATTTAATGAATGCCCTGGCCAGTAAATAGAGTTATCAGAAACATCAACATCAGATGCAGGAAAATATCTACTATGCCTACCTCTTAATGCATTTGTTTTTGTTTTCGATAAATCAAGACTAATTGATTTTGAGAATGTATTTCTTTTATCAATAAAAGGATCTCCATCTGGAGCAGTTTTATTGTCCTCAATTTTAAGAGATTTTGATGCAATAGTGTTTACCAAATAAAACTGTGACCTATCCACAAATCCGTGAACATCAGGTGTATTGACTGTAATTGTTGATGGATCAATTTCATCTGTTTCCAAACCAGAGTCTTGGCTATATGGTATCTGTGAACCAGCATAAAATGAACCAGGAGTAATTGCAGAATAAAGAGAACCTATGGCACCTGTAATTGTCTGAGGTGCATTTGCTCTATAAAAGAAATTATTTGAATCGGCTGATACAATTAGAAATTTACCTTCAGCAGTTCTAAAATCCAAACCTGAAACATCAATTGGAGTACCAACAACAAGGTTATGGGCATCTGTACATGCAACCTTAATCACATCAGATCCATCAACTGCAGTAATTGTATCAATAATATCCAATGCAGTATCGCCATCAGCAACAAAGAATGACGGTACGTTATTTGATAATTCTAATGTTTCCCATTTTGTTGGCTGCAACCCATATTCAAAGTCTGTATCAATTAGGTTTTCTGGTGTTGATACACGAATTTTATGAACTGGGTCCAGTAATGAATCCGAAACTTCAATTTCCATTTCTGGATGGTCAACAATTATTTGCACATTTGATGTTGAATCAATAGCGTATGCAGATAAATCAGTCTCTAAATATAATGTTGTTTCCTCAGTAAATTCATCAAATACAGCACCTTTGTGCCCTTTGGTTCCATCAGCAAAATTAAATATAATTGTTCCACCACTATTGGGTGTAACATCAGTAATTAACTGAAACTGTTCTGCACGATAAAAGCCTTTTACGGTAATTGTATCACTATCAGAATTGATACTATAATTTGTTGCTATAATCTTCTTTGCCATTCTTTTATCCTAACGCAATTGCAAATGCTATGACCTCGGCTTCGGAAACACCTCCACCGCCACCACCACCACCTCCGCCACCGGCGAAATTTGGTAAATTGACTGTAGGTCCTAAGGCACTTAGGTTCTGAAGAATTGTACCACCATCGACGTCCAAATCTCCTGTAACATTTACATCATTTGTTACATTTATATTTCGTGTCACATTTACATCTCTTGTAACATCAACATCATTGCCAACATGTATATCATTATCAATATGCATATCATTTGACATATGGATATCTCTAAACTTCAATGCTGTGTGTCCAAGGTCAGCATTGGTGTGACCAGGAATTAAACCATCTTCTACTCTAAATGCCGCTTTTGCCATATGAACCTCTTAATTTGTTTATATTTATATAGTTATGTAGTCACTGGTGTGTCAATTCTTTTAAATGAAAATTTCAATCCGTCATGACCTTGGGGATCCGCCAATAAAGTTATTGTATCAGAATCATTAATGCTACAATCATATGATACTATGGTTGACGGACCGTGTAGTAATGTACCATATGATGTTAATGTCGCACTATCACCATTATGAGTGACAAATATTTGTTGGGCCTGATGATCACTATCACCAGATGTATTACATATCATATGGTAATGTGCCGCTCTTATTGTGGTACCATCAAATGTGTTTATTGCACCTTCGTTGGAATCTGCTAGTGTTGCAGTACCTTCCACAACCTCAATAGGAAATACAATAGGTGCAGAACTATCTGCAAATTCACCTTTTAATTTTATATCACCTGTTGCAGTTGTTTCAAATGTTTTTGCTAGTAATCTTGCCTTTGTTGCCATTATGAGCTCCAAGTCTGTATTGCAGGGTTGCCAGCACTTTCAGCATTTGCAAGTTGTATTCTTAGTGTACTGATTAGGTTGTTTGATGAATCTGCTTGATTTTGTGCTACCGCAACCTCATTTACCGGACTATTTAAAATGTGTGTATCTATAAGAACATAGTTTTTAAAATAATCTGAATCTATTGGATTGCCTGAATCAGTCAAACTATAACTCTGAAAGGCAATGAAATTAGAATCACCAACATTGTATAGGGATTCAACTACGTCATTATTTTTAATTATAACATAATTTGAGTCTCCATAGATGTAATCATTGGAATCTCTGGCGTCTTGACTCCATGGAGTATCCAAATGATAAGTTGAATCCGTATAACCTGTTCTTGTAGGCATTTATTAGGTTCCGCCCTCTGGGAGTAAATACACAGCACTTTTAGAGTGTGCTTGAGCATATGACCATTGGTAAGTATAACCATCACTTGATGTGTTTTGTCCTGAAACCTTGTAAGCTCTAAATGCTCTATATGCATTATTATCGCCGTCAAGTACACGTTCACCACTATAGAAGGAATCATCGGCAGTTCTCCATATACCTATTAATCTTGCCCATTCCTTATAATCCCTATGGGAATTTGCCGTTGGAGTAAGACCAATTTGAGGCACAAACAATAAAGGTTGCATTACAAATCCTTTATCACCATTTGCTAATGGAGCTCTACCATGAACTTCATACCATGAAGGTGGGAAAACAGATCCATATGAAGAGTATGCAGTGTTAGTTGACATGTAACCCGTTTGATAATATGAGCTGTAACTGTCACTGTGGTTACTACCATTCGGGTAATCTTTTCCATACATTTGAACTTTACCAAAAAGATTTCCAGATCGTGCACCAGAAGTAGAAGTTCTACCGACTGTATTATTTTGTTCCAAATTAAATTCTGCGTGAGCAATTGCTACTGTAGGACAGTGATATGGAAATTGTGCTCTAGTATAATTATCATAATTTGATTGATACTCTTGATCAACCATCATGAAAATCATGTCTGC
>MDTG01389222.1_pt1 | contig 20885 bp, 24 predicted proteins | sample 811421 | NCBI WGS metagenome assembly MDTG01 (sample SAMN05326645, study PRJNA326480) | marine metagenome | isolation source: seawater | place: Pacific Ocean: South East | collected 2011
CACACTGTTCAAAAAATAAATCTATTAAATTATTATATTTTTTAAAATTCATAAGTAGTTGGTGGGCAAAGAGAGACTCGAACTCTCACAGTATTGCTACTATTGGATTTTGAGTCCAACGCGTCTACCAGTTCCGCCATTCGCCCACAAAACATTTAATAATTACTAATAGTATAAAAATTATTTATATAATAAAAGGAAATATGTTTCGCAAACTTTACAGTAAAACTATACAACTTGCCGGCAATAAAAACTCAAAATTCTTTTTGGGTGGTCTTTCTTTTATTGAAAGCTTTATTTTTCCTATACCTCCTGATGTAGCTATTATACCAATGACAATTGCTAAACCAAAGAATTGGTTAAAGATAGCGACAATAGCTACTACAGGTTCAGTTCTTGGGGCAATAATGGGTTATTTTATAGGATATATATTTTTTAATGAGATTGGCTTAAAAATATTTGAATTGTATGGTGTAGATAATACTGCATTTCTTAAAGATAAAGTTTCGTCAGAAGGAGGGGTTATTGCCTGGATGTCACTTTTAGCAATAGCTGGTTTCACACCTGTACCATTTAAACTACTTACAATTACTAGTGGATTCGTAAATTTTAATTTACTTTATTTTATTATAATTTCAGTTTTAACAAGAGGATCAAGATTTTTCATTATAGCTTTCTTGATTGGAAACTTTGGTCCAAAAATGAAAATAATAATTGAAAAAAAACTTTTGACATTTTCAATTGTATTTAGTGTAATTGTTATAATTGTTGCTTACTTACTCTATAAATATTTAATAAATTTTATTGGTTAATATGTTTAATTTTCATAAGAAAAATATCTACATTATTATAATGTTAAGTAGTTTTTTTACAATTTCGTCTGCTTTATATATAGAACATTTTTTATCAGTTCCAGCATGTAAATTGTGTTTGTATCAAAGAGTGCCACATATCCTCTCTATAATTATTTGTTTTTTTGGAATTTTTTTTCTACGTGATAAAATATGGTCTTATCTACTAATACTAACTTTTTTTTGCAGTATAGCTATTTCTGGTTACCATGCAGGTATTGAAAACGGTATTTTCAATGAATTTTCAGGGTGTACTAACGGAAACCTTAATATAATAGATCGAACAGAGTTGCTGAAAAGTTTAAATGATTTTTCGCTAGGTTGTAAAAATGTAAGCTTTAGACTTTTTGGTTTTTCACTTGCGACCATTAATTTAATTTTATCAATTGCTTTAATGATAATAACTATTAAGTACATTTATAATGAAAAAAACGCCTAAAAAAAAAATTGAGGAATTTATACGTGTTGACCACGCTGGAGAGCGAGGCGCAATTAAAATATACGAGGGACAATTGTTAGCTCTTAGCACATTTGTAAAAAATAACGAATTAAAAAATACAATTGAACATATGAAAGAGCATGAAGTTGAGCACTGCGAATTTTTTGAAAACGAAATAAAAAAAAGAAATATTAAACCAACAAGATTTTTAAAATTATGGGATTTATTAGGTTTAGGCCTTGGTTTTAGTACTACAATTTTAGGTAAAGAGGCAGCAATGCTATGCACTGCATCTGTTGAAGAAGTTATTCAGGATCACTATGCAAATCAAATTAATGAATTAGAAGAAGATGAAAAAGAATTAAAAGAAAAAATTGTTAAATTCCGAGAAGACGAAATTGATCATAAAGATATTGCATACAACGAAGGTGCAACTAAGAAGGGCTTATATAAAATACTCGATGGTGTAATTAAAACTGGTTCAAGAATTGCGATAAAAATTTCCGAAAAGTATTAAACTAGTTCTCCAATTCAACGTCCCAATAAAGATAATCCATCCAACTTTCATGTAGGAAATTTGGTGGAAAATTTTTACCATTTTTATGCAAATCTTCCGTTGTAGGTGCAAAAGGTACTGAAGAAAGTTTCATGCCTGATTTTTCTAATAATCTACCACCTTTAAGCACGTTACAATTAGAGCAAGCAGTGACTACATTTTCCCAATTTGTTTTCCCGCCTTTAGACCTTGGCAACAAATGATCAAATGTAAGTTCATTTTTACTTCCACAATATTGACACGAAAATTTATCTCTTAAAAAAACATTAAATCTTGTAAAATTTGGATTTCTTAATGGTTTAATATAATCTTTTAGAGCAATTACGCTTGGCAACTTCATGCTAAAAGAGGGGCTTCTAACAACACGATCATAGTAGCTGACTATTGAAACTCTGTTTAAAAAAACCGATTTAATAGAATCCTGCCAACACCATAAAGACAGCGGATAATAACTTAGTGGTCTATAGTCTGCATTTAAAACTAGTGCAGGGCATTTTTCTAACGATATATTTTCATTAAACATCTTAAAGTGTAACTTAAAAAATTTTTAAAATCAATATAACAAATTAAATATTAATTATTTTTAGAATCCAAATTTTTTTTTATAAAATTTAGCGCTATGCTTGATGCTTCAATAGGTATGTGGTGACCACAATTCTTAATTAAATTTGTTTGAATTTGAAATTTATTTCTCTCAAAAAAATCTTTTGCTTCTAAAAGAAAAGTAGAGCTTACTATATCATCTTTATCACCATGTATTAAAAGTATTTTACTTTTATTTTTTAATCTAAGTTGAAGATCATTATTATTTATTATTTTTCCTGAAAATCCAACAATTGAGTTAAATTCTTCTTTAGATGTAACTCCTATATTAATTGACATCATGCATCCTTGGCTAAAACCACTTAAAACAATGTCTTTATTTGAAATTTTATATTTATTCTTAACTTCCTCTATAAATTTATTAATTATAGTTTCAGCTTTTTTTGACTTTTCTAAAATATATTCCTCATTATCTTTTGATAGATCGAACCACTGGAAGCCTTGTGGATTGATTTCACATATTTCGTGTCCGTTTGGACACAAAAAAATAGTATTTTTAAGAAATCTTTTCCAATTGAGTGTTAATAGACTTATATCATTTCCATCTCCTCCATATCCATGAAGAAGTATTACTACGTTCTTTATTGGCTCGTTATTTTCTGGAGGAATAATTGTAGTATCTAAGCAAAATGTCATAATATTAGTTATTTATAATTTATACTTTTAATGTATATATCACATTATGTTATCTGGAACTTTACTCAAAATCGCATCTGTAATATTACTGCTTTTAGTTGCAATCGTTTTATTTCTTGGAATAGCTAATTTATTTAAAGGTGGATCCAAAAAAGCATCAAATAAATTAATGCAGTTAAGAGTTATTCTGCAATTTATAGCAATTATAGCTCTTGTTGGTTTTGCATATTTTTTTAAGAATTAAAACTTAATCAATTGATAAAAATAAGTTAAATAATTTATAAATTATTTATTATGAATAAAAAAAATAAACCTTTTTGGAGTACAAGAATAAAAGGCAAGACAACAACTACTTTTGAAAAAGTTTCTAGTTCTCTAGACATAGATAAAAGACTTTATAAAGAAGATATTCTAGCATCTATTGCACATGTAGAGATGTTAAATAAACAAAAAATAATTAATTTTAAAATAAAAAATAAAATTATTTGGGGATTAAAAAAAATCCAAAATCAAATTATAAAAAAAAAATATGTATTTGATTATAAAGATGAAGATATTCATATGAGTATTGAAAAAAAACTTTTTGATATTATAGGTGAGGATGCAGGCTTTATTCATACTGCGCGATCAAGAAATGACCAAGTTTTGGTTGATTTTAAAATTTGGATGATAAGTTCAAATAATAAATTGATCAAAATGATCGATCAAATTATAAAAAATATTTTAAAAATTGCAGAAAAGAACGTTTATACAATAATGCCAGGCTTTACACATTTAAAAAATGCTCAACCTGTTTCGTTTGCACATTATATTTTAGCATATGTTGAAATGTTTGGTAGAGATAAAAATAGATTAAAAAATAATTTTGATAAGCTGAAAGAAAATCCTTTAGGATCAGCTGCTTTATCAGGGACATCATTTGATATAGATAGAAATTTTACTACCAAAAAACTTGGATTTAGAATTCCAACAGGTAATTCGATTGATACAGTTTCAGATAGAGATTTTGTTTTAGATTTTCTTTATACATCTTCAGTTTGTTCAATGCATATTTCTAGACTTGCTGAGGAATTTATTATTTGGAATTCTGATGCATTTAAACTTATTACGCTGAGTGATAATATAGTTACTGGATCATCTATTATGCCCCAAAAAAAGAATCCGGATCCACTAGAGTATCTAAGAGGTAAGGTCGGTAATTCTTATGGCAATTTATTTTCTATGATGACTATATTAAAAGGATTACCATTGTCATATTTTAAAGATTTACAAGAAGATAAGAAAATTGTATTTGAGTCTTTTGACAATTTATGTGACTCGATTAAAGTTTTAAATGAGGTATTGAATAATTTTTCAATAAATAAAAATGAAATGTTGAATCTAGCTAATAAAGGTTTTATTACTGCTACAGATCTTGCAGACTATTTTGTAAAAAATTTAAATTATTCTTTTAGAAAATCTTATGAGATCACTGCAAAAATAATTAACTATTGTGAGCAAAACAAAAAAATTCTTTCTGAACTATCAATTGATGAGCTAAAAAGAATTGAACCTAATATTAAAAAAGATGTGATTGAAGTTTTTGATCTTAAAAATTCAATAAATTCAAAGAAATCATATGGTGGAACATCTTTTGAAAATGTAAAGAAAATGATAAAAAAATATAAAAATGTTTAAAAAAATATTTATAATTTCTTATCTAATGATTCTTTTAGTTTCTTGTGGAAAAAAAAGTGATCCTATCTATCAAGAAAATAGTGGCCTTAATAATTGGAAAATTAATGGATCAAGTGTAATTTATAAAAAATAGTAACTTAAAAAATATTAATAAAATTGATGAATTATAAAAATAATAAATTATTTATTGATAATATACAAGTAGACCAAATAATAAAAAAAACAAATACCCCTGCGTATTGTTATTCATTTAATAAATTGAGGGAAAATATTCTAAATTTTAAAGAGAGTTTTAAAAAAATAAATCCTTTAATCTGTTTTTCTGTTAAATCAAATAATAATATTAAAATTTTGAAGGAGATATCTAATTTTGGACTTGGCGCAGATGTCGTTTCCAAAGGAGAGCTAATTGCTGCTCTTAAAGCTAAAATAAATTCAAAAAAAATAGTTTTTTCTGGTGTTGGTAAAACAAGTGAAGAAATAGAATTTGCAATTAGAAAAAGAATTCTTTTAATAAATGCTGAATCTCAAAGTGAATTAAATATTATTTCACAAATCGCAAAAAAGATGAATAAAAAAGTTGATGTAGGATTAAGATTAAACCCAAATGTGGATGCCAAAACTATCAAAGAAATAACGACGGGAAAAACATCCAACAAATTTGGTCTAACAGAAAAAGAATTTGTAGAATTAATTGGTTTTTGCAAACAATCCAAATATTTAAAATTAAAATGCTTAAGTGTTCATATAGGTAGTCAGATAAAAAGTAATAGACCTTATTTTAAGATGCTTAAGGCTGTTCAGAAAATATTAGATAAATCAAAATTTAAATTTGAATATATTGATCTTGGTGGAGGCATGGGAATTAACTATGAAACAGGTAACAAAACTTTTAATTACAAGACCTATTCAAGAAAAATTATTCAGTTTGTTAAAAAAAATAATGTTAAAATTATTTTTGAACCAGGAAGATCCTTAATTGGTAATACAGGTTATCTTTTGACGAAAATTATTTATATAAAAAAAACAAATAAAATTAATTTTGTTATTGTTGATGCCGGCATGAATGATTTAATGAGACCTGCTCTTTATAAGGCTTTTCATAGAATAATACCAGCCAAGATAAATAAGCGTAAGATTTTTAAAACGCATGACTTTGTAGGTCCCATTTGTGAGACAACGGATAAATTCCTAACTACACATTCATTTCAGAAACTTTCAGAAAATGATAATCTAGTAATTTGTGATGTTGGAGCTTATGGAAAAGTTTTGAGTTCAAATTACAATCTAAGAGTAAGCCCTATAGAAATTTTAATTAAAAAAAAAGGTATTTTTGTTATTAAAAAAAGAGGAAGATATAAAGATATTATTTAATTAATGATTAGAAATATAATATTTAAATTTTTTTTTTATTTAGGCACGGTTATAATTTCTTTAATTTTTTTACCAGCTTTGCTAATGCCGCAAAAAATTACTCTCATTGGTGGAAAAATATTGGGGTATTGGATTAAATTATGTTTAAGTTTATTCCTATCAGTAAAAATTGAGGTGAAGGGTAAAGAAAATATACCTAACAACTCTAATTTTTTTATAGCATCTCTTCATCAATCTTTATTTGAGACCTTCTTTTTGCAGACAATTTTTAATTATCCTGTTTTTGTTCTTAAAAAAGAATTATTAAAAATACCTATATTTGGTTGGCAATTAAAAAAAATAGGATCAATTTCTATTAATAGAGATAAAATAATGAGAGAAAATTTAGGTTTTTATGAAAAAATTTTAAATACAACAAAATTTTCTAAAAGACCTATAATAATCTTTCCACAAGCGACTAGAACTCCAATTGATGATAGAATTCCTTTTAAAAAAGGCGTATCAAAAATTTATGAGAAATTAAATTTTTTATGTTTGCCTGTTGCTTTAAACTCTGGAGATGTTTGGGAAAAATTTGGAAAACTAAAATCAAATAGGACAATTACGGTAAGTATTCTTGAGCATATTCCTGTTGGACTTAATCCTAATGAGTTTCTAAAGAAGCTTGAAGATAATTTGTATAACGAGTTAGATAATATACGTTAACCTTTCATTGGCATTATTACATAAATGCTGTCGAAATCTGATGGATCTTTTATTAGAGCTGGCGAGCCGGTTTCTTTCAAATAAAATTCTATTTTATCTCCATCCATATTAGATGCTACATCAATTACATATCTAGGATTAAAACTTATATCTAATGAATGATCAAATTTTACTATTAAACTCTCTTTTCCATCACCACTATTACTATTATTGACAGATAAATTTAAATTATTGTTTTCTAAATTCATTCTCAGCCCATCTTTTTTATCCAAAGATACAGAAGCAACTCTATCGACAGACGTCAAAAATGGTTTAAGATCTATCTCTAGTTTTTTTTGATTGTCTTTCGGAATTACTTGAAAATAGTTCGGAAATTTTCCATCAATAAGTTTTGATATTAAAATAATATTATTAAACTCAAATTTAATTTTTGATTTTACATTTGAAATCTTTATATCTCCATCGTAATCATCTAGTAAAGAACACAATTGAAATATTGTTTTTTTTGGTAAGATTATTGGATCAAAGCTAATCTCTTCTGTTATTAAAGTTTTTGATATTGCCATTCTATGGCTATCCGTTGCAACAGCTGTAAGAAATTTTTTATTTTCGTTATCCGTTAAGTGAAAAAATATTCCACTTAAATAATGTCTTGTTTCGTCATTGGAAATAGAAAATTTACATTTATTTAAAAGTTTAAGCAGTTTTTTTGAATTAAGAATAAACTCATTTTCGTTAAAGCTTGCCTCAGTTACAGGAAATTCAGATGCCTTTAGACAATTGAGATTAAACGAAGATTTGTCTGACTCTAGATTAATTTTATTCTCACTAACTAAATTGAAATTAATTTTTTTCTCATTGTTAAACTTTCTTACAATATCATACATTATCGAACAAGAGGTGGTCGTCTCACCCTCCTCTGCTATCTCAATATTTGAAATATTTTGTATAAATATTAAATCTAAGTCTGTTGCGGTTATCTTAAGGTTTTTATTTTTCGCCTCGAGTAAGACGTTTGATAGTATCTGTAATGTACTTCTTTTCTCGATCACTCCCTGACAATAATTAAGAGAGTTTTGCAAATCCTTTTGATTTACACTAAATTTCATTTTGATTGTTATATAAAATCTTATTTTTTAAAGTATCAATCTTTATATTTAATTCGTTGTCCTCTTTTCTTAGTTTCTCAATTGTCTTTACAGAATGAATAACCGTCGTGTGGTCTCTATTTGAAAAACATCTCCCTATTTCTGGTAGTGATTTAGATGTAAGCATTTTCGACAAATATATGGCTGTTTGCCTTGGTCTGACTAAATATCTTGATCTTCTTGGTGATAGCATTTCATTTTTACTAATTTTAAAATATTTACAAACTATTGTCTGTATTCCATCTATTGATACTTTATTTTCATAAATATTTAATAAATCTTTAAGTATGATTCTTGTCTCAGAAAGACTTGGAACTTTATTGTAAATTCTTGAAAAAGAAACAATTCTATTTAAAGCACCAACTAATTCTCTAACGCTTGATTTAATTTCAGTGCATAAAAATTTTTGAATATCTTCAGGCACAATAATGTCAATCCCATTTAGAACGCAAAGTTCAGACAATTTTTTTTGAATTATTCCTGCCCTTAAATCAATATCAGGATTTTGTATATCAACTACTAATCCTCCAGAAAATCTAGATTTTATCCTCTCTTGTATTCTGCTTAACTTATTAGGAGGTCTATCGGCTGTCAAAACTATCTGAGAACCTTTTTCTAGCAAAGCACTAAAGGTATGAAAAAACTCTTCTTGTAATGCCTCTTTTCCATTCATAAACTGTATATCGTCTATAAGTAGCACATCGGTATTTCTAAAATAATCTTTAAATTTAATCATCTCATTAGATTTAATTGATTTTACAAAATGATACATAAATCTTTCAGCGGATATAAACATGACTTTTTTATTATCTTTTAATTTAAATCCAATTGCATTTAATAGATGTGTTTTTCCCATTCCAACACCTGAGTATATATATAAAGGATTGTAACTTGAGATTTTATCAGTAACTTTTTTAGATGCTTCGTATGCTAGGCTATTGCTTGGGCCAACTATAAAATTATCGAAATTTTTATTTGGATCAATTCTATTATAGTGAATGAATGAATCTTTAATAAAAGCCAAATTTGCATCAATGACATTATTTTTTTCATTTTTGTTAAATTGATTTATATCATCAGATTTTTCAATTGATATTGAGCTTACCTTGAATTCTATTCTGTTAATATTTTTGTTGTGAGATTTAATTACTTGGATAACATTATCTAAATATCTAGAGGTAATCCAGTCTCTAATAAATCTGGTGGGCACAGAGATTAATAGATTATCTGTGTTCATTTCTAAAAGTTTCATTTTTTTTAGCCAACTTTCAAAAACTTCTTTTCCAAATTTAGTTTTAAAGTCCTCTTGAACTAATTCCCAATTTAAAAATTCTTGTTTTTTACCATCAATTTGTTGATTTAAGGGATTTGTCATTCATTATTGTTAAATATTAAAAAATAATTTTATGCAATTAATATATTTTAATTTTAAAAAAAAAATGTAATCCACAATTGAAAATAAAGAATTAAAAATAAAATCTTAGATTGAATTATTTTCAAAATTTTTAAATTCCAAAAAAAAATATAATTATAAATTATAGCAAATTTGTTTACTTTTTTTCTAAATATATTTAGTGTTAGTTTGATAGAAAGAATACAATTAGTTGATTCAATTAGAGAGCGTTAATTCTTTTTGTAATTCTGGACACATTTCTTGATGCGTTTTGTTTTTTTACTACACCAGTTTTTGCTATTTTCATCAACTCAGAATTTAATTTTGGTAAAAAGACTAATGCAGCTTTCTTATCTTTTTTTTCAATTAAAAGGTTAATTTTTTTAATTGCGTTTCTGTACCTGCTTTTTCTTGACTTATTAACCAAAGTCTGTCTTTGAATTCTTCTGTTCGTTTTAATTGCTGATTTAGTATTCGCCATTTGCGCGATTGTATAGCTTGCTTATTTTATGTGGTCAATTAATTTTTTTAACTTTTTTGGCAAATATTACATATGTAGGTTGATCTATTTGATATATTTAACTTAAGAATAGTTCCAGAACATAATTTATTTTTGCAATTTTTGTTTTCTCTACCATATGCTCGAAATTCTTTCTGATATGAGCCCCGATCTCCTCTTATTGATCGAAAATCGCTAATAGAAGCACCACCTTTTTTGATTGCATGTTTCAATACTTTTTTAGTGAAAAAAACAATTTTATTAATCTCTTGATCATTAATTTCACAAGATAGTTTTAACGGATTTACGTTAGAATAGTTTAATATTTCACTAGCATATATATTGCCAATTCCAGATACAGATGATTGATCAATTAAAGTATTTTTAATGTTTTTCGTTTTTTTTTGTAAATATTTTTTTAAGTAACTAAAATTAAATTTTTTCTCAAGAGGTTCGGGGCCAAATTTTTTAAAATAATTATCCAAGTTATATTGACCTTTTACTAATTTTAAATATCCAAATCTTCTTGGATCATTAAAGATGATAACAAAATCTTTGAAATAGAAAAAAATATGGTTATGTTTTTTTGGTAAATTTTTTGAATGATAAAAACTAAGATTTGTATCTTTTAAATTTATGCTCTTTTTAGTTAAATGTAGAGTTCCTGACATGCCCAAATGAATTATCAAAAATAGATAATTTTCGAATTTTATTATTACATGCTTTGATTTTCTAATAACACTTACAATTTTTAAATCAGATAATTTTTTTGATAAATTAGAGGGAACTGGAAATCTTAATTTTTTAATATTAACTTTAATTCTTAGCAAATTTTTATTTAATATATATTTTTGAAGTGACTGTTTTACTACTTCTACTTCTGGTAATTCTGGCATATCAGACTATATTATAAAAATTAAAAAAAATGAAAATGCAACAAAAACTACAGAATACCAAAAATCTTGTAAACGATGTATTTGATAAAGCCTCTGATAAATACGATTTAATGAATAATTTAATGTCTTTTGGAGTTCACAAGTTATGGAAAAAACAGCTTATATATTCAATGAAACCAAAACCAAATAAAAAATTAGTCGATGTTGCTTGTGGTACTGGTGATATTGCAGAACTTTTTATAAAAGCAACTGGCGGAAAATCTAAAGTTCATTGCATAGATCCAAATAAAAAAATGATTAAATTCGGTAAAGAAAAACTTAAAAATTATAAAAACGTTTCCTGGAAGATTGGAAAAGCTGAAAAATTGCCATTCACAGACTCTTCTTTTGATTATTATGTAATTAGTTTTGGTTTAAGGAATACCAAAAATTTGAATAAAGCTTTATCCGAGGCATTTAGAGTTCTAAAAAAAGGTGGAAGATTTTTTTGTCTTGAGTTTTCCAAAATTGATAATAATTATCTTGATATTGCTTATCAAAATTATTCTAGGTTAATACCTATTATTGGTGAGTTTATAGTGGGAGATAAAAAACCTTACGAATATTTAATAAAAAGTATCAAAGAATTTTTAGATCAAGATGAACTTATTAATCTGATGAAAAAAAACCAATTTCAAAAATGTGAATATTTAAACCTAAATGGAGGTATTGTGGCAATACATAGTGGCTGGAAAATATAATGATTAAAAAAATATTTACTTTATTTAAAATTGGAAGGAAATTAGCTTTGTCAGATGCAATGAATATAATTTCAAAAATTTATGAAATTCCAATTTTAATTAAAGTCTTTTTCAGTTTAATAGGTCTTTTTGGGAGAAAAGATTTCAAACAGAGTCAAAATGAGGAGGAGAGACTTTGTAGATCAATGGAGTCAATGGGAATAACTTTTATTAAACTGGGACAATTCTTGGCAACAAGACCAGATATTATTGGAGAAAAATTGTCTGATCAATTACAAACCCTTCAGGATAAAGTTCCTGCGTTCTCAAAAGAAATAGCTATAAATGAAATTAAAGAAGGGGTCGGTTACGAAAACTATAATGATTTTATAAATATATCTGAACCAGTTGCCGCAGCATCTATCGCTCAAGTTCATAAAGCTCAGATAAAAGAAAATGGTATTTTGAAAGAAGTTGCAATTAAAGTTTTAAGACCAAATATAAGAAAAGTATTTAATGAGGAGATAGAAGCCTTAATGTTGCTAGCGTATATTATAGAATCTTTAGTAAAAAAGACTAAAAGACTCAAACTTGTAGAGGTGGTATTTTTATTAAAAGAAATAACCAATCATGAAATGGACCTGAGATTTGAAGCAGCGGCGGCTAATGAATTTTACGAAAATACCAGAAACGATGTTGGGTTTAAAATACCAAAGATTTATTGGAAATTTACAAGCGATAATGTTTTGACTTTGGACTGGATTGAGGCAATTTCTATAAGAGAAGTAGAAAAAATAAAATCTCGAGGTATAAACATTCAGACACTAGCGAAAGATATAATTCAACACTTTTTGCGGCATGCAGTTAGAGATGGATACTTTCATGCCGACATGCACCAAGGAAATTTATTGATAGACGAAAGTGGTCAATTGATTTTTATTGATTTTGGAATAATGGGTAGAATTGACAAAATAAATCGAAGATTTTTAGCTGAAATATTATACGGATTTATACAAAGAGATTATAAAAAAGTAGCACAAGTGCATATTGTAGCTGGTCTAGTTCCACAGAATGTTAATTTAGAGGAATTAGCGCAAGCATTAAGATCTATTGGAGAACCAATATTTGGACAATCAGTAAAGGATATATCTGGTGGAAAATTACTTAAACAGCTATTTAATATTACTGAAAAATTTAATATGCAGACCCAACCCCAGTTACTTATGCTTCAAAAAACAATGGTTGTAGTTGAGGGTGTTGCAAGAAAACTAGATCCAGATGCAAATATATGGGAAATATCAAAACCTGTATTAGAAAAATGGCTTAAGGAAATAAAAGATCCTATTAACGAAATTGGAAATATTCTTAAGGATACATCAGAAGCTCTTAAAAAACTTCCTGAATTACCTCAAGTTATGGATAAAGCAAATCAAGCTTTAACTTTTTTAGCCAGTGGACAAATTCCACAAAATTCAAATACTTACTCATCGTTAAATGAAAAAAAAATGGAATTAAAATCTTTTAAAAATCAAAGTATTCTTGGCTTATTATTTCTTGTAATTTTATCGATCATAGTATTTTAATTCTGAATGGAAAATTTATTAAATAAAAAAATATTATTAGTAATTTGCGGTGGGATAGCTGCATATAAATCGCTGGAATTAATTAGAATCTTAAAAAAAAATAAATGTAAGATAAAAACGATACTAACTAAAGGTGCCTTAGAATTTATAACTCCTTTGTCAGTTAGCTCCCTTTCTGGTGGCAAAGTCTATACTAATTTATTTGATTTTGAAAACGAAGCAGAAATGGATCATATAACTTTGTCAAGATGGGCGGATATAGTTTTATTTGCTCCTACCACAGCAAATAAGATTGCTCAGTTAAGTAACGGTCTAGCTCAAGATTTGGCTACTACAGTTGCTCTAGCATCTGACAAGGAAATTTTTGTAGCACCTGCGATGAATGTAAGAATGTGGGAAAACAATGTTACAAAAACAAATTTAAAAAAATTAGTTAATTCAAACTTTAAAATAATAGGACCAGATATCGGTGAAATGGCTTGTGGAGAATATGGAGCTGGAAAATTTTTAGAACCGACTAGGATATTAAACAAAATTAACGATTATTTTAAAAATTTGAATGAAAATAGAAAATTCAAAGCTATAGTAACTGCAGGACCAACTAGGGAGTATATTGATCCAGTGAGATTTATTACAAATAGGTCATCTGGAAAACAAGGTTATGCTATTGCGGATCAGCTTCAAAAAAACGGTTTTAGAACATTGCTAATTTCTGGTCCAACCAGTTTAGAACCGCCGATTGGTGTTGAAGTAATTAATGTAGATAGTTCAAGTGAAATGTATGAAAAGACTATTGAAAACTTACCTGTTGATGTTGCAATTTTTACCGCTGCTGTTGCTGATTTTAGAACAAAAGAAATTAAAAAAGATAAAATAAAAAAAAATGATTTTGAAAAAATAGAATTAGAAAAAACTAAGGATATTTTAGAATATACATCAAAGAATAATTTACTAAGACCTAAGCTTGTCATAGGATTTGCTGCGGAAACAAATAATTTAGATAAAAACTCAAGAAAAAAATTAGATGAAAAAAATTGTGACTGGGTTGTTGCAAATGATGTGTCAAATAAAAAAATTGGATTTGATAGTGAATTTAATGAAGTTAAAATATTTCAAAAAAATAAGACAAGTACCCAAAATATTTCTTTTAATACTAAGGAAATGATTGCTAAAACGTTAGTAGAAAAAATTTCTGACGAACTTAAGGCAAATGGTTAAAATCCTTATAAAAAAACTTAATACTAAAGTTCAACTTCCTACGTACAAGACTAGTGGATCTTCTGGAATGGACCTTATGGCTTTTATAAATAAACCAGTTTTAATATTGCCAAAAAAATCTGAACTAATTCCTACAGGTTTATCTTTAGCGATTCCTGATAATACAGAAATTCAAATTAGACCAAGGTCAGGTTTAGCAGCAAAAAATAATATTTCTGTTTTGAATACACCTGGTACGATTGATAGTGACTATCGTGGTGAAATTAAGGTTATTCTATTTAATCATGGCTCTAATGATTTCATTGTAAATAATGGAGATAGAATTGCTCAAATGGTATTGGTTCCTATAATCAAAGCTACTTTCGAAGAGGTAGAAAACCTTCCTGAGACTATAAGAGGTGAAGGTGGTTTTGGATCTACTGGAAAATGAATTAGATGTATAAAAATTATCTTGATAGATATTCAAGACAGATAATACTCAAAAATATTGGTATATCTGGCCAAAAAAAAATTAGTTCATCTAAAGTTTTTATAGTAGGCGCTGGTGGTCTCGGATGTCCAATTGCTGATCTATTATGTAGAGCTGGTGTTGGTGAAATTGGAATAATTGATTATGACACAATTTCACTATCAAATCTTAACCGACAAACATTATTCAACACAAGTGATATCAATAAGTTTAAAGTTGATGTAATTAAGCATAAATTAAAGAAAATAAATCCTAAAATTAAAATAAATATATTTAAAAAAATGATAGATGAAAATAATATAGATAAACTAATAAATAAATATCAGATTGTAGTTGATGCAACTGACAATTTTGATGCTAAATTTTTACTAAATAAAAGTTGTATTAAACTAAAAAAAAAACTTGTAGTCGGTGCAATTAGTAAATTTGATGGACATATTTTTTTGTTCAATTTTAAAGATAAAAACAGTGCATGTTTAAAATGCTTTTATCAAGAAAAGCCATCTGACGAAATTTTAAATTGTGACCAGGAGGGAATTCTAGGTACAAATGCAAGTATTATTGGTTCCTTACAGGCAAATGAAGTTTTGAAAACAATCTTAGATTCTAAAAATATTTTAAATAATTCAATATTGATAGTTGATTCATTAAACCTGAAAATGAGGATTGTTAAATTTAAAAAGATTAAAAAATGTATATGCGTTATATAATTTATCTAATATTTTATTTTTTTTTAATTTCTAATAATCAAATAGCGTTTGGTGATAATTTTGTGATGCTTAAAAACAATAAAGTTAATGTAAGATTTGGCCCTAGTTTTGATTTTCCAATTAAATATATTTACCTAAAAAAATATTTACCTATAAAAGTTATAGATGAAAAAGAAAATTTTAGAAGAATTATTGATCACAAACAAAATAGTGGATGGATACATACTTCACAATTAAGTAAATCTTCATCTATAATTTTAACTAAAAAACAATTTATCTTTTCTAAACCAACTAAATTTTCTAAACCAGTTGCTATTGCTGAAAAAGGTAAATTAATTTTAATAAAAAAATGTAAAAAAAGTTGGTGTAAAACCTCATTTTATGGCGTTTCAGGTTGGATATTATTTAGTGATTTTTGGGGAGAGCTACCCAATTAATTAAAAGGATCTTCTAATACACAGGCAACGAGGTGAACTCTTGCTTGTTCTCCACCGTTAAAAAAATTATGAAATTTTTTATTATTGGTAATAGTGGCTGTACCGTCTGCAGGCATATGTTTAGCAACATTATCTATAACCATCATACACCCTTTATTTGTTATAATTGGAATATGTAGCCTTGGCTCTGGATCTTTATGCCAACTCAGAGTTGATCTTGGCTCTTTTAATAATAATCTTACTCTACCAAGTTTAAACCTGTTTTTTAAAGTCTCATAGACTTCTTTAAAATAAGTATCCTCAAATTCAGGTACAAGTTCAGTATATTTAGACTCATCTATATCTATATCTCTTGAAACTTCTTTTCCTGTCTCATCTGCGATAGTCCAATACTTTCCTCGCACATTATTTCCCTCTACAGACTTTTCGTCATTTGGAACTCTGTTAAGTGATATGGCGCCGAAATGAGAAACTCCAGGTGATTTAAACTTTTTTCTCTCTAAAATTTTATCTAAATCATTTCTTAGTCTTGAAATATCAAATTTTAAATTTGGTACTTTATAAAAGTCATCAAAACTCACTTCCGCCATAAGTTTTTTCCTCGTTTAATTATGTTTATCAAATCTGTCTGCATTCATAACCTTAGTCCAAGCAGCTGTAAAGTCATTTACAAATTTGTCCGATGAATCATCTGTCGCATACACCTCTGCTAAGGCTCTAAGTTGTGAGTTTGAACCAAAAATAAGGTCTGCTCTGGTTCCTGTCCACAGAACTTTTCCAGATTTTCTATCAACTCCATTAAATAAGTCTTCCTTAGTAGAAATTTCTTTCCACTTAACATCCATATTTAGTAAGTTGATAAAAAAATCATTTGTTAATTTACCTGGTCTTCTCGTAAATACGCCATGTTTAGACCCATCAAAGTTAGTTCCTAAAACTCTCATACCACCAACTAACACAGTCATTTCAGGAGCTGTCAATTGCATTAATTGAGCTTTATCAACTAACAACTCTTCTGCTTGTGACGAGTTTTGATTTTTTAAATAATTTCTAAAACCGTCAGCTTGTGGCTCTAAAAGACCAAAAGAATGTATATCTGTTTGATCTTGAAAAGCATCTCCTCTACCTGAAGTAAAAGGTAATTTAATTATTTTACCTACATCTTTTGCTGACTTTTCGATTCCAACATTTCCTCCAAGGACAATTAAGTCTGCTAGAGAAACGTATTTCTTTTTAACATTAAATTTTTTTTGAATTTTTTCATAAACTTTAATTACCTTTGAAAGCTGAGATGGATTATTTACTTGCCAGTCTTTCTGTGGAGCAAGTCTTACCCGTGCTCCGTTAGCTCCACCTCTTTTATCTGATCCCCTGAAAGTTGAAGCAGATGCCCAAGCTGTTGAAACTAATTGTGATACTGAGAGTCCAGACTTAGCAATTTTTTCTCTAAGAATTTCAATGTCTTTATTTTTTAATTTGATTTTATTTTTTGGAACTGGATCCTGCCAAATTAAATCTTCTTTAGGCACTTCACTTCCTAAATAGTTCATTTTAGGGCCCATATCCCTATGTGTAAGTTTAAACCAGGCTCGAGCAAATGCATCTGCGAACTCATCTGGATTATTGTGAAAGTGTTTTGAAATTCTTCCAAATTCAGGATCAAATCTCATTGATAAGTCTGTAGTTTGCATCATTGGTAAATTTTTCTTACCATTGATATGTGCATCTGGAGTCAAATCAGGTGCGTGACCATTTTTTACTGGTTTCCACTGATGCGCTCCAGCGGGACTTTTGCTTAGTTCCCACTCATTGCCAAAAAGATTATCAAAGTAGCCCATATCCCATTTAATAGGATTAGTGGTCCAAGCCCCTTCGATACCACTGCTAATAGTGTCTGCTCCTATCCCGCTTTTATAATTACTATTCCATCCAGTCGATTGATCTTGAATTCTAGAGCCTTCAGGTTCTGGACCCTTATGACTTTCTGGTGCTGCACCATGAGATTTTCCAAATGTGTGGCCGCCAGCAACAAGCGCTACAATTTCATAATCATTCATAGCCATTCTTCCAAATGTTTCTCTAATATCTCTTGCAGCTAATAACGGATCTGGGTTTCCATCTGGACCTTGAGGATTAACATAAATTAAACCCATTTGAACGGCTCCAAGCGGATTTTCTAATTCTCTTTTAGAATTATATCTGTTGTTCGAAAGCCATTCGTTTTCAGAGCCCCAGTAAATATCTTCTTCGGGTTCCCAGATATCTTCTCTTCCACCACCAAAACCAAAAGTCTTAAAACCCATAGACTCTAAAGCCACATTGCCAACTAATATAAAAAGGTCTGCCCAAGAAATCTTTTTTCCATATTTTTTCTTAATAGGCCAAAGAAGAAGTCTAGCTTTATCTAAATTGACATTGTCTGGCCAACTATTTAATGGAGCAAATCTTTGATTACCAGTTCCAGCACCACCTCTCCCATCTCCCGTTCTATAAGTTCCGGCTGCATGCCAAGCTAAACGGATAAACAATGGTCCATAATGTCCATAGTCTGCTGGCCACCAACTTTGTGATTGTGTCATTAGATTATGCAGGTCTTTTTTTAGAGCTTTAAAATTAAGTTTCTTGAATTCTTTTTTATAATTAAATTTTTTGTCCATGGGATTTACCATGGATGAGTGTTGACTTAATATTTTTAAATTAAGACTATTAGGCCACCAATTATTATTATTCTGGCCTTTTCCTGAATTATGTTTTTGAGGTATTCCTTCACCATGAAATGGACATTTATTTAAATCGTTGTTTACTTCACTACTCATTATCTCCTCCGCAATTGCTAAATTTATATGATCTTAATTTAGTAAAGTCAAGTAGTTTAGAATGATTATAAACTATATTTTTTTTGAAATTTTAAATGTAACCTCTACTTCGTCTATTTTTTTTCCATTTGGAGGTGTTGGAGTTTTTTTCAATTCAATCTCCTGCGAATCAATATCAGTCAGTTCTTTTGTTTGTTGATCATAAAAATGGTGGTGGGATGATGTATTGGTATCAAAATAAGACATGTCATTTTCAATATTTATCTCTTTTAAATAACCTTTTTTTCGAAATGCATGAATAGTATTATAAACAGTAGCTATAGAAATTTTTATATTATGTTGATTTTTGAGAATTTTAGTTAAGTCGTTTATTGAAAAATGAAAAGTTTTTACTCTACTAAATAAAACTTCGCAGATTTTTAGTCTTTGTTTTGTAGGACGTAGACCGGAATTTCTTAATTTAATTATGTAATTTTCGTTTGAATTTGTCATACTTTATAATTATTCTAAACTATAGTAATGTTATATTATCGCGAAATCAAGTAATAAGGTTAAACTTTTATGAAAAAAGAATCCTATAGCTATGATGAACTAATTAATTGTGGAGAAGGTGGATTATTTGGACCAGGAAACGCTAAGCTTCCCCTGCCTCCAATGTTGATGTTTGACAGAATAACAGAAATTAGTGAAAATACTGGAGTATATAAAAAGGGACTTATTAAAGCTGAACTAGATATTAAAAATGATTTGTGGTTTTTTAATTGTCACTTTAAAGAGGACCCAGTTATGCCAGGTTGTTTAGGTTTAGATGCTATGTGGCAATTAGTTGGTTTTTACCTTGGTTGGCTTGGAAATCCTGGTAGAGGTAGGGCTTTAGGAGTTAATGCAGTAAAATTTACTGGTGAAGTTTTGACAAATGTAAAAATGGCAACATACGAAATTGATATGAAAAGAGTATTGATTAAGGGTGAAACGACAGTTGGTCTTGCTAATGGCATATTATTAGCAGATGGAAAAAAAATCTATACTGCAGAAAATTTAAAGGTGGGTTTATTTAAATAATGAGAAGAGTTGTTATCACAGGTTTAGGGATTGTTTCTTGCCTTGGGAATAATCAAGAAGAAGTAAAAAACTCATTAATAAATTCAAAATCTGGTATTTCTTTTTCTGAAGAATATAAAGAACACAACCTGAAAAGTCATATTCATGGCAAGCCAAAAATAAAACTTGAAGATCATATTGACAGAAAAACGATTAGATTTATGGGCTCTGGATCAGCATATAATTATATAGCAATGAAAGAAGCAATCGAAGATTCTGGATTAGGAGAAAAAGATGTTAGCAATTTTAAAACTGGAATTGTTATGGGTTCAGGTGGCCCTTCAATTGAAAATGTAATATTAGCTGCAGATAAAACAAGAGCAAAAACTCCAAAGTTAATGGGTCCATTTATAGTTCCGAGAACTATGGCTAGTACCGCATCTGCAACGCTTGCTGTTCCATTTAAAATAAAGGGAACTAATTATACAATGAGCTCAGCTTGTGCAACTAGTGGTCACTGTATTGGGAACTCGATGGAACTTATTCAAATGGGCAAACAAAACATAGTATTTGCAGGTGGTAGTGAGGAAATTCATTGGGCGATGACAGCTATGTTTGATGCAATGACTGCTTTGTCATCAAAATATAACGATACTCCGGAGAAAGCATCTAGAGCCTATGATAAAACTAGAGATGGATTTGTGATTGCTGGTGGAGCAGGAGTGCTAGTTCTAGAAGAGTATGAGCACGCTAAAGCAAGAGGTGCTAAAATATATGCAGAGTTAACAGGCTATGGAGCAACATCAGATGGATATGACATGGTGGCGCCCTCAGGTGAAGGAGCTGTAAGATGTATGCAAATGGCTATGGCCACAACTAAAAATAAAATCGATTATATCAACACTCACGGAACTTCAACTCCAGTTGGGGACATCACTGAGCTAAATGCAGTTAAAGACACTTTTGGAGACAATATTCCAAAAATTAGTTCAACTAAATCTTTATCTGGACATCCTTTAGGAGCTGCTTCAGTCCATGAAGCAATCTACTGTTTAATTATGATGAAAAATAATTTTATTACTGGTTCAGCAAACATCAATGAAATGGATGAAGAG
>MDTG01083258.1_pt1 | contig 20882 bp, 14 predicted proteins | sample 811421 | NCBI WGS metagenome assembly MDTG01 (sample SAMN05326645, study PRJNA326480) | marine metagenome | isolation source: seawater | place: Pacific Ocean: South East | collected 2011
GCTTCTGAAGCTGATGATAGAAAAATGAAATCTTGGATCACTGGATCTGTAGGTGGAGTTTATACTTCTGACGTTGATGAAATGAATGTACACTTCTTATCTGAAAGATGTCTGTGTGTTCAAGGAGCTAACAACTTCGTGTTATTTAAGACTGCTTCTCAAGTAGCTTAATACTTAATGTAAAGATGGGGTACCTTCGGGTACTCCTACCTTTACTTTTAATCATTTTTATTATATTATATTATGGCAACAAAAACTACGGCTAAAAAGCCACAAGCCCAAAAATCATGGGTGTTAAAAGATAGATCTTACGCTCTTAAAGGAAACAAAGAGCCTATAACCTTTAGATTAGCTTCAAGGCATCATTCAAGAACACCTTTAATGTGGTGGGATGAAGAAAAAGGTTATTCAAGAGAATTAAGATATGCTACTAATCAAAAATCACCATTTGTTGATGAACAAAAAGGTAGAGCAACGTTAGGGCATATTGTTTTTAGGGACGGTGTTTTATTCGTACCAAAAACAAATCAATCATTACAAAAATTATTATCATTATATCATCCAGGCAAAAATGTATTCTATGAAGAACTAGATGCGGTAGAAGAAGCTAAAGATGATTTATTTGATTTAGAATTAGAAATACAAGCTTTAAATATGGCTAAGCAAATGGATATAGATCATTCAGAAGCTGTATTAAGAGTTGATCAAGGAAATAAAGTTTCTAATATGTCTTCTCAAGAAATTAAAAGAGATATATTATTATTTGCAAAAAACAATCCAGATCTTTTTCTACAACTAGCAGAAGATGATAATGTACAATTAAGAAACTTCGGAATTAAAGCAACGGAAGAAGCTATAATTTTATTGTCAGAAGATCAAAGATCTTGGCATTGGGGTACTAATAATAGAAAACTATTTACAATACCATTTGATGAAAATCCTTATTCTGCATTAGCAGCATGGTTTAAAACTGATGAAGGAACCGAAGTTTATAAAACAATTGAAAAGAAACTAAAATAGTCATTCTATAGTGATGGGGTCGCTAAGAGTGGCCCTATTACTATAAATAATAAAAACATATGGTTAGCGTAGATAAAGTTTATCAAAGAGTATTAGCCATTCTCAATAAAGAGAATAGAGGTTATATGACGCCACAAGAATATAATTTATTAGCTAATCAAGCACAACTTGAAATATTTGAACAATATTTTTATGATTTAAATCAATATAACCGTAGGGGCGAAATAAATAATGCATATGGAAATATTGTAAAAAACATAAAAGAAAAAATTGATTTATTTAAAATTGTAAATTTTAATTTAAGTATTATTTCAGGGCAATATACTTTACCAGATAATTTATACAGACTAGGTACTGTACAATATACTAAATCAGGTACCTCAACTTATACAGGAAGTACAACAACAGATACTTGTGAAATTGAACCGGTATCTGGAAATGAATTTATCTATATAAATAATTCTCCACTTACAAGCCCATCAACAAGTTATCCTGTATATATTAGAGACGGTAATTCATTAACTGTTTATCCTAGCTCTATAGTTGATACTATTCAAATTTCATATGTTAGAAAACCCGCTGATGCTAACTGGACATCTTTTGAAGTTAACGGTGTTGCATTATATAATCCAGCCGCTTTAGATTATCAAGATTATGAGCTACATCCATCAGAAGAAACTGCATTAGTTAATAAAATATTAACATATGCTGGATTAGTAATTAAGCAGCCTGAAATAATTCAAGTTGCTGATGCTAAAGAAAATAAAAAAATAACTCAAGAAAAATCATAATAAATGGCATTAGCTAAAGTTATTCCCTCAGCACATTACACATCTAGTGATAAAGGCATTTATCAATTTATATCTATGGGAGATATAATAAATAATTTTATTGTTTCTCACGTAGGAGATGATAAAATAATTAAAAAAGCTAAAAGAGCAGAAGTTTTATATCATGCTCAACGGGGTATAGCTGAACTTAATTATGATACTTTAGGCAATATTAAAAGTCAGGAAATAGAATTGCCACCATCTTTATCAATGGCATTGCCACACGACTACGTAAAAATGGTTGAAGTAAGTTTTGTTGATGATACAGGCTTACACCAAATAATAAAGCCAGCTAGATTAACAGATGAACCTTTTGCTATTTTACAAGATAGTAATTATAATTATTTAACTGATAATGAAGGTTTTCCTTTATATGCTTCAACATCTGAATCAAGAAGAAGATTTAAAGAAAGCACTGAACCTGATATACAAGACGATGCTAATACAGACTTTTTGGAAGAAGGTTATGGTTATAATGTTGATTATGGAAGAAGATACGGCTTAGATCCGCAACATGCAACACGAAACGGTTTTTATACAATAAATGAATTAAACGGCACTATAAATTTTACTAGTAGCTTAAAAGAAAAGTTTATAGTTTTAAAATATATATCAGATGGATTACACGCTGATGATGATATGAAGGTACATAAATTTGCAGAAGAAGCATTATATAAATGTATAATGTATGGCTTAGCTGCTGCTAAATCAAATATACCCGAATATCAAGTAAATAGAATTAAAAAAGAAAGAAGAGCCGCTATACGAAATGCAAAACTTAGATTAGCACAACTTAGTCCTGAAGAAATTATTCAAACGCTTAGAGGTAAATCTAAACAAATCAAACACTAATTCATGGCAGAACTAAAGCATACTTTTGTATCCGGAAGGATGGATAAAGACCGAGACGAAAGATTAGTAGAAAATGGCTCGTACCGAGATGCTTTAAATATTCAAGTATCTTCATCAGAAGGTTCTGATGTAGGTGCTGTTGAAAATTTATTAGGAAATAAAAAAATATCAGATTTAAATTTAAAAAATGCTGTTGTATTAGGTAGTATTGCATATACTTTAAAAGATAAAATATACTGGATTGTAACTTCTGATAATATAGATGGTATATATGAATATGATGAAAAACAAAATATTGTATTACCAATTATAATAGATACAAAAGTAGTTGGAAATACAACTTTAAAAGGAGTTACTGTAGAAGCTAATAATGAAAATGAATTAACTTTAGATGATGTTAATGCAGATGAATTAAAAGCATTATGTGGTAATGTTCCTTTAAATAATAATGATGAAGTTTTAATAAATAATAATTTAAGCTTATCATCTTCAAATCCTTTTATAAAAGTAACTATACCAAAAAATACAACACTTAGAAAAGAAGAGAATAAATTTGTATTTAAGAATATAGAATATAACGGCCAAGACTTAGGCAACGTTACTTTACCATTTACATATACTTCAGATGGTATACTAAATTTTTCAAAAAATAATCTTATAACAGGCATCAATATAATTGATGATTTACTTTTTTGGACAGACAATTTAAACTCTCCTAGAAAAATAAATATTGCAAATTTTAAAAAGTTTAGTAATAAAATTTTTAATGCTCAAACAAAAGTTACTTTTTCAGAAAAAGATTCTAATGGTAATATAATAAAAAAAGAAAGAGAATTTACAGAAGAAGATTTATCGGTTGCAAAAAAAGCACCCATGTATGCCCCTACATTAGCTTTATCAGAAACGTTAATTGATGGTGTTTCTGAAATAAATGAACCTGCATTAAGTTTTGCTTTAAATGGACAGCCATTAGATATAGGGGACGATATAACTATTCCAGTTACTTCAGAAATACCATGGGAACTAAATGCTGAAGTTACTATTGAAGAAAATAATAATCCTGATAATACAAAAGAGGATTTAGATGTAGTTGCATTTGTTAAATCAAAAACTACTAATTCAATAACATTAACTTTAAAATCTAAAAACATAATATTTGAAACATCTCGTAATTATGATGTAACAATAACATTACTTGAAAGTAAACCTATATATGAATTAACTTTTGTTAGATTTTCTTATAGATGGAAATATAGAGATGGCGAGTATTCTACAATAGCGCCTTTTTCTGAAGTTGCTTTTATTCCTAATGATGGGTTTGAATATGATGGTAAAAAAGGATTTAATACAGCAATGGAAAATAATTTAAGAAAAATTATTTTATCTGATTTTGATTTAGGAACTGATAATGTTGAAGAAATTGAAATATTATTTAAAGAAACAAGAAATCAAAACGTATATACACTTAAATCCGAAAAGAAAATAGATTTTGCAGGTACGTATGAAATAACAAAAAAACAAATACATTCTGTATTACCGAACGACCAATTATTAAGAGCTTGGGATAACGTGCCTAAAAAAGCTAAAGCACAAGAAATAACAGCTAATAGAATTATATATGGTAATTATACACAAAATTATGATATATATAATGAGCCTACATTTGATATAAAACTAAATCAAAGAAATGATAAATCAAAGCACTCTATAAAATCAGATAGAACTTATCAAATAGGTGTGGTATATATTGATGAATATAATAGACATTCACCTGTTATATCAAGTCAATCGGGATCTATAAAAGTAAATAAAGATAAATGTGCTAATGAAAGCGCGTTTAATATAGCTGTAACTAGTACACCACCGGCTTGGGCTAAATATTATAAATATTATGTTAAAGATATTTCAAAAGAATATTACAATTTAGCTGCTGATAGAATATATACAGATAAAGAAAATGGCTTTTCTTATATTGCTTTTCCATCTTCTGAAAGAAATAAAATAAATAATGAAACTTATTTAGTTCTTAAAAAAGAGCATGGAAGCAACGAACCTGTAATTGATATAAGAAACAGGTATAAAGTAATTGAAATATTTAATGAAGCACCTGATTTTGTAGCTTTTAGAAAAAATTTACAAACTACATTTCAAGATATTAAATTTGATGAAGCTTTAGGCGACGGAACTACTGATGATGGTGGTACTATTACCGGCGCTACAGAAGGAAAAACACCTGTAAAAGATAATTTAAAAATATTAATAGAAAAATTAGACAATAATAGCGCAGGCATTTCAGATGAAGCTAAAGCATTTTTAAAGCCAGGTAACTATATAAAATTTACGGTAGATATTGATAAAACTCAGTTTTATGAAATAGCTTCAGTTAGATTTAAAACAAATTCTCCTGGTAATTTAACTACAGGTGAAATAGTATTTAAAACTTCTTTTACAGATGACGTAAATGCTTTATATGATACTGACTCTAATAAAACACTTAAGTCTAATATTGGCATGGAAGTGTATAAAACAGAGGGCAGTAAAGGTGATAAAGAATTTGATGGAAAGTTTTTTGTTAAAGTTGAAGATAATGAATTATTAAAAGATAATAGCAAGCAATTAGTTGGTGGCAAAAATTATGCTGTTAAAGAAGTATTAGAATTAGACGGTTCTCCTGGTATTAGAAAAGGATTAAGATTTAGAAATAAAGCATTAGATAGTCCAAAAGAACCAATATTTATAACGCAGCCTAGTAAAAATTTTGATGCTACTAAATATGCGTTTGATATAGAAGAAACGTCTAATACGCAAAGCAATGAATTTATAGATTTATTTAAAACAGGAGCTATAGTTAAAATTAATGATATTGATACTCCTGTAAAATTACTTGTTGGTAATGAAAGATTATTAGATAATGTAAAACCAACTAATAAAAGAAAAGGTAATATAACTCAAAAATCTATAGGCTTTAGAACTTTAGACGATAATAAATACACTATAGCAAGCTTTTTAATCCCTGCACCCGGAGACAAAGAAAAAACCTTAACAATAAGTTTTTTAAAAGAAATTAATGATAATGAAGTTTTATCTCCTTCTAATCCTGCTATATTTGAAACTGAGCCTATTGAAAATATTACTGATTTAGATTTATATTATGAAACTGAAAAAGCATTTGATATAGCTGATCATGGCAACGCTAAAACTTTAAAATGGTTTAATTGTTTTAGTTTTGGTAATGGTGTTGAATCTAATAGAATACGAGATGATTTTAACGCACCATTTATAGATGTTGGTGTAAAAGCCTCTTCTGTAATATCTGAGCAATTTAAAGAAGAGCATAGGTTTAATGGATTAATTTGGTCTGGTATTATTAATTCAAGAAGCGGAATAAATAGGTCAAATGAATTTAATGTAGCAAATCCAATAACAAAAGATTTATTACCTTCTTATGGCAGTGTGCAAAAATTACATGCATGGGACGACAGTATAGTTATATTATGTGAAGATAAAATTATAAGAGCTCTTGCTGATAAAGATATATTGTTTAATGCTGATGGCAATCCAAATGTTGTTGCAACAAATAAAGTTATTGGTGCAACACAACCATATAATGGAGAATATGGCATATCACAAAACCCAGAATCTTTTGCATCTTATGGTTTTAGATGTTATTTTGCAGATAAAACTAGAGGTGCTGTATTAAGACTTTCAAAAGATGGATTAACGCCTATTAATAAAATATTAATGGCCGACTTTTTTAATGATAGATTTTTTGATACGGGTTGTTTTAACTCAACTGTTGACAATAGTTATTTTATAGGCTCATATGATGATTATAACAGTTTATATAATTTATCGTTTATAGGTAGAGATACAGTATGTTTTGACGAAGCTGCAAACGGTTGGCCAACTAGAAAATCATTTATTCCACAATTTGGTATATCACTTAATAATAGATATTATACGTATAATATAGGTGAATTATGGTTACATGATAGCGATACCGTCCCATATAATAATTTTTATAGCCAGCAATATAATTCTAAAATTATACTTGAAATAAATGATGATCCTTCAGTAATTAAAAGTTATAAAACTTTAGGTTATGAAGGTACTACAGGCTGGACAGCTAATATAGTAACAGATCAACAAAAATCAAGCACTATAACTTTTAAAGAAAAAGAAAATAAATATTTTGCTTTTGTAAATGGTGAAGCAAAAGATGTAGATAATATAGACCCTAAAAACTTTAATTTTCAAGGTATTGGTAATGCAACATCTATATCTTCTGTATCTGCTATATCAAATACAACACTTACTTTTGAATTATCACCTATTAAAACAGATAAATATAATTCTAATAGAATATCTGTAACGGGTGCACCTGGATCTAAATTAAATGATACAGTTGAATTAAAAGTTTTTGCTAAAAGTGGTTATTCTTTAAATGCTAATAATTTTAATTTAAAAAATGTCGTAGCTACACAAGACGGTGATAATGTAAAGTTAGTATATACGCATGGTATAAAAACACAGCCTACTAGAAATACGTCTAAATTAATTGAACTTTGTAAAATTGATTTTGCTGCTAAAAAAGATATTACAATATCTGGTAATTATACGGTAAATTTAACTAATGTAACATCAACAGTAAATAATGGTTCTTATTCTTTTTCAAGTAATGAAAAGGTAATAAAAACTATTGTAACTAGAGTTATAACGCCTGATGACGGATGGCAAATTGTTCCTGCTTATATTAGCGTAAATAATCCTTTAATTAGATTAACTAAATCTAAAAATTCTGACGGTAGTATAACATTAACTGAAAAAATATCTATACCAAGCACAACTACTGTTGCTAATTATGAAATAAGCGCTTTTGCAGTTGAAAAACCTATACAAAAGAAATCAATTTCTTCAATATCAATTGATAAATCTAACATAACTGCAAAAAACTTTGATAGAATTTTATCAGTATATGGTGATCCTGGCGCAACATTTAGCTATAAACTATCAGATACATCTGCTGAAATTGAAAGCGAAAGAAATATTGAAATACCTCCAACCGGTCTTTATGAAAAAGATATTGAATTTCCTTTAGCTGACACATCAGAAACTTTTAATATAAATATATTACCTGGTAATAAAACAGAATTAGCACCTGCAATAAGTACAGGGTCTACAGCAATTGTAAGACCTGAAGTAGTTACAAAAACGGTTACACTATTTTCACAGTTTGGTTCAACTGTAAGTAATAAAGTTAAAGCACAAGCTTTTTTAAATTCTAATGTTGCAAATTCTTTCACACAAGTAATTACTTTACCTACAGCAACATATACAGTTTTAAGACAACCAACACTTAGTGATTTTATATTTGATAATACTTTAGATTCAACTGTATTATCTAATTTAAAAATGGTATTTAATCAAGGTAATCATACTATAACGCTAACAGGAGATATTGCCATTGATGATATAACTACAGATAATAAAATTGTTTTAATACTTGATAAAATAATAAATAATCAAGTTATTTTAACAATAGAATATAATAATACTATTTTAGGTGGTGCAGCCACAACAAATTATACAGACTCAGCCAACTTTACAATAACAGGTGCTGCTGGTTTATTAGCGCCAGCATTAAAGGAATATTTATTTACTTTAACACCTTCATCGGGTTTTGAATTTATACCAACTATAAATGGAGCAGATTTTGAAATAACAGATGGAAGTAATATTGTAACATCAACATATGCTTTAAATGATAAAATAAAAGTTGTTTTAGATAATAATTTATTAAAAGTTGGTTTCTTATCTAAAGATTTTAATTTACCTGCTGCTAATAAAACAATAAGTGTTAGACCTAAAAAACAAATAGCACAATCAATAAATATAGTACCAAATTATAGCATACTATATGAATTTACAGATCCAAGTGATGAAAAATTTACTACATCTAAATTACAAGGTACCTTAACTAATAGTGCTAATCAAAACTTTTTATTTCAAAAAACTTTTGTATTAGATAGAAACGATATAAACTGTTATCAATATATATTTACTACAGCAGGCCATGTTATTAATTTAAAAGATGCTGAGCTTAGTGCTGCAACCGCTGGTACATATACTGATATTAATGGTAATAGTGTAACTGTTGCAGGACAAATTGAATTAAACGATGCAAGAACCGAATTAACTGTAAATACTTTAGCAAATATAAATTCTGTACCTGCTAAACAATTAGGTAAAATAGAAGTTGATTTAAAAACACAATATTTTGGTACAGGATATTTTGGTCAATATGGTATAGGTTTAATAAAAGGTGGATGCGATGCTACAGGAAGAGCAAAAAGCGGCCAGTTATTTCCAATAGACCCACTTAGAAAAACACCAGCTGTTGGAGATTATGTAACAGATAGACTTGGCTTTCAAAGATTTTCAACACCATCTCATCTTTTAGAAAATACGTATAAAGTTGACGGAACTAATTTAGTTATAACATTAGTTAGTAATAGTACAGATCGTAGAAGAGGTATAGAAAGAATTAAAAGTATTGAAACATGCGCTCCCCCTAAGGATGTAACATTTAATATGAATGATATAGTAAAAACATTTGGCGATCCTAATTTTGCTTTAAATATCACATCAAATAGCACTGCAGCAGTTTCAATTAGTATAGCTAATTCATCTATAGCTACGATTTCTGGAAATATAGTTACAATAGTTGGTGCTGGAGATACTATAATAACCGCTTCAACATCCGAAGTGGCTGGTAAATTTAATGCTGGATTACAAACAGCAAAATTAAAAGTTAGAAAAGCGGATCCTATTTTAACAATAACAGATCAAAATAAATTTGAAGATGATCCTAATTTTACAATAACAACATCTTAAATAAAATGGCAATAATATCATCAAATAGTACCGGATCTTTCACGTTTAAATCACTAAATAATAATATTGTTTCTGTAACAGGAAATACAGTAAATATTAATGGTGTAGGAACAGGTGAAATAGAAATTACTCAAGCTGCTACTTCAAATTTTAATGAAGCAAAAGCTATATTAAAAGTATTTGTTGAAAAAGCTAAAGTTGTAATTTTAGATACAGATGGAGATGGAGTTCTTGATCCTGATGATTTTGTTATTGATGATAATAGAATATTTAGCCCATCACAATTTAGGTTTGATACAGATTCATGGGGAACGGTAATGTTTAAAGCGAGATCAAATGGCCAATTGGATGAATTCTATGGTAATGTAGGATCAGGGTACATAACACCTGAATTAGATGCTTCACCTATAGGCTGGGATGCTAGTATCACATGGATAATACGAACTGACGCAAGTTATATTACACCCACATTAACAACAGGAAATGTTGTTGAACTTGAAAGAGGAAGTGATGGTATTAAAAATGTTGTTGTAAAAGGTACAAAAGCTCCTTTTAATGTAGCTGAAAATAATACAGGAAGCGATAGAGTTGCTGATGTTTATATAGATTATTATTATAAAGGTAAATTTTTAATAACCGCTAAAGAAAAAATAAAACAATCTGGAATAAAAATTATAAGTTCGCTACCAGATGGTTCAAGCTTACCATTAGGACCTGCTGATGACGTAGAATCAAGCTGTAGCAATATGATTGAGCCTATATTAGGAAATCAATCGTTTCCATATAAAATTGAGGTTCCTCTTGGAACAGCTACCGGGCCGGCAGAATTTTTTGCAAATCCTAAATCAGTTCCAGATAGATTTGTTTTAGTTCATGGTAATGAAGTTAAAATTGACACTGGATATATTTCAACCGCTGGAGCAGGGACTTTACAAAATCCGTTAAATAATGCTTTAAACGCTAAAGGGTTACCTAGTGTTAGTGTAGCATCTACAACTACATACGGTACAGGAATTGAACAATTTTTTCATTCTTGGACTAAAACTAGCTCAGAAGAAACAGCATATATATACGTTTATGCTCCATTAAGTAATACTGCCTGGAAAACAGGAGTTTCTTGTCCTAATGGAAATTTAAATCAAATAAGAACAATAGAAACATTATTAGGAAGTTAATTATGGCAGATATAACGATAACATTTGGAAATACAATAAATCAATCTTTACAAATAGGCGATATAGTTTATTTTGAAAAAGATGGTGATATAGCAGAATTAGGCGAATGCAAAAGCATTGCGTCAGATAGATTATCATTAGTAGCTGATATACCAGATACAAACATAAGGCCCACTAGTAATAGCTTCTTTATGTTTGCTAAAAATAACGTAATAAATACTAGTGGATTACTTGGTTATCATGCCACTGTAACTTTAGAAAACACATCAACAGACACATCAGAATTATTTGCTGTTAATTCTGAAGTAAATGTAAGTAGCAATTAAAATATAAAAATATGTTAGGCCCATCAGTTTTTGATATAAATAATAATAGAAAACCTGTTCAACCAATTGAACTACAAAACGTTGACGTTCTCGGTACAAGAAAAGGTTTAAATATAGCTTCCGGCTACCAATTGCCTGGAAATTTTGACCCTACAAAAATAACAACCCCTGATTTTAGCGGGTTAACTGCTCCGACTATTGCAAAGGCTGGAGAAAAAGCAGCAAGTGGCTTAGCTAATTCATTAGGGGGTATAGCTGGTAATGATCCAGGTGCATTTGGCCAAGTTGCTCAAGGCCTTGCAGGTATTGCTGGTGGTTTAATAGGCGGTGGTGCAAGAAGAAGAGAACAAAGAGAAGCAAGAAGAGAATTAGCTGAACAAAGAGAAGCGTACGAACAATTTCAGTTTCAAGATCCTACAGCTAATATGACTAATCCTTTTGAAGATTTAACAGTAAATCAACAGCAAGCGCAATTTCAAGCGCAACAAAACCAACAAGCTTTAGCTGGTACGTTATCTGGTTTACAAGGTGCAGCAGGTGGATCTGGTATTGGTGCATTAGCACAAGCAATAGCACAACAACAACAACAAGGTATGCAACAAGCAGCTGCTAGTATAGGCATGCAAGAATCAAGAAACCAAATGTTAAGAGCAAGAGGACAACAAGCATTAGAAATGGCTAGATCAAGAGGTGCACAATATGTACAAGACCGTGAGTTTGGAAGAACTGAAGATTTATTTAGTATTGCAGCTTCAAGAAAAGTTGCAGCAGATGAAGCACGAAGACAAGCTACACAAAATTTAGTTGGTGGTATTGGTAATTTAGCTGTAGGTGGTGTAAGAGCCGCTATTTCAGGCGGTATTTTATAAAACATTAATATATTATGGCATTAGATACAAGATTAATTGGTAAAGCGCTAGGATTAGCAGATCCTATAGATATTGGAAGAGCGCTAGAACCGGCAATTCAAAAAGGCGAAAGAAGATTTGCAGAAGAAAGAGCCAGGCAAGAAAGACAACAAGCTCGTGATCGTCAAGATCAAATACGCCAAGAAGAAAATACAGCTAAAGCTATAAGCTTATTACAAAATATAAATGAATCAGGTGTAGCTCCTAATCTTCGTGAATATGTAATGAAAAATGCATTAAATATACGTAATGAAGCTCTTGAAAAAATAAAACAAGCTAAAACCCCTGCAGAAAAAGTTGCTGCTACAATGGCTGCTAATGAAAAAATTGGTAGCCTTGCTGCTCAATCTAATGATTTTAATAATTACTTAAAAAACTTTGCAGACTTACAACCAGATGATATAAGTAAATTAAATAAAGAAGGCATAGGTGCACAGGTAACTAGTATATTAAACGGTAATTTTAAGATTACAAATGATGGTAAATTTGATTTTGGTAATGGAAAAATTGCAGATTTTAATCAAGTTGTTAATACTAATTATATAAATAAAAGATCTAATAAATATTTAGAGCTTTTAAAAATTGCAGATAATACAGCTTCAAAATTTGGTTTAGAAGGTGTAAGCAGTGAATTTTTTAGAGATAAATTACAAGGACAATTAAGTACAGTTGAAATGTCTGATTTAGATTTAATGAGTGTAGCCATAGATCATTTTGGTATAGAAAAATTTGGCAATAAAGCTAATCTTGTAGAAAGAGCTAAAGAAGATTTTGATGATGACGGAAATATCGATGATATTAATTTACGTACTCAATTAAGAGAAGCTATTAATAGTAGAATACAAGCGGCCTCAGAATCTGTGTATAGCAAAGCAAAAGCTGAATACGATAGAAAAGTTGATATAAAAACGAGTACTAGCGCTGCAGGAAGTAAACAAGCATTAGCTAGAGAAAGAGCATTAAAACTATATAATGCTGCATTAAATAATCCTAGTGAATTTATAAGAGCAAATAATGTAGGAGCTGAGTTTACACTTACAGATAATGTAGTTCAAATGAGAGAAACAGAAACAGATGATGATGGAAAAGAAACTACTAGAGATACGCAATCTTATGCTTTAACAACACCTGCAGGATTGAAAGGATTTTTATTAGATTTTGGTAGAAGTAAATATGGATCTGATGCAGATTTTGATTTAATACAAGATGAAATTGATAAGCTAATAGATGCAACGACTTTTCAGACTACCCCTACAGTAAGTGATAAACAACCTGTTAATACAGAAATAAATCCAAACGAATTTAATTAATCATGTTTGAATATAACGGAAAGACTTATACATTAGAACAGCTACAAAGTGTTGCTAAACAAAAAGGCTATACATTTGATGAGCTGTTAAACAAAAATCCTAATATTAATGAATTAGGAAAGACAACTCCCACATCAACGGGTGCGGATGTGGAGGTAACTGCAGCGCCCGGTATGGAATCCAAATCGGCAAATCTTTTTTTGGATTTACAAGAAATAAGTAATGAACAAAAAAGAAAATTACCATATAATGTTTCTCAAAAATTACTAAGAGAGAAAAAACCTTTTACAAAAAAAATATAACAGATTTAGGTTTTTTATTTGAAGAGCCAAAAAAAAAGGATATAACTTTTTCTGAAAGTGTTTCTAATTCTTTAAGTAATACTGTTGAGCGTATAAAACAAATAGCACCTAAAGTAAATTTAACATCAGGTATAATTTTTAGAAAAATATTTGGTGATGAAAATGTAAATAAATTTGTTGAGTTTGCAGGTGAAGATACTTTTTGGACAGAAGGATTATCAGAAAAAGATAGAATAGAAGCTATACAAAAAATTCAAGAGTCTCAAGCAAAATCTAAAGAAACCGGAGAAATAATACAGGGATTTAAAGAAGGTGATTTAAGCGATACTGCTGGTGGAATTTTTAATGCTTTAACATCATTAGTTCCTTCTATTATTGAAGGAGGCGTAGGTTATCTATTAGGAGGAAAAGTTGGTGCAGGTTTAATGATAGGAACAGATTTTTTTGGTGAATCTTATATATCAGTTAATGAAGAAAAAGCAAAAAGATTGAATGTACCATTAGAAGAATTAATTAATAATGATCAAGACGAGATTATAGCTCCTTTAGTTTTTTCAGCGGCTATGGCAAGCGCTGAGCAATTTGGTCTTAGCAAAATAGCAGGTGCAGCAAGTAAACAACTAACTGGCACGGCTATGAAAAAATTAAGTAACTTTTTATTTGCTGGCACAGCAGAATCCGGTACTGAAATATTTCAAACAGCTTTAGAAAAAGCACAAAAAGAATATGGTAAAACTAATGATATAGGCAAAACAGCAACTAGGTTTGCAGAAGCGTTTAATGAGCAAGATACATGGGAAGCCGGAATACAAGGATTTATAGGAGGTGCTGGATTTAGTGGTGGTGGAAATAAAGATGTAAGAAAAGCTATAGCTTCTGCAAGAGTTTCTGAAGACATTAAAAGTATTGAATCCGACGTTGAGCAAATAGCTGATTTAAATTATAAATTAAGAAATTCAAAAGATAAAACAGTACAAGTAGGTATTAGAAATAAAATAACAGAAATAAATAATAAACTTTCTAATAGAATTATACAAACAAATTCTGTATTCAATTTTGCTTCAAATAAAAATATTGATGATATTAATAATTTAGACGATTTAGCAAAACTACAAGTTAATCGTTTTAAAGAATTAAAAAAGAAAAGAGATGAAAACAAAATATCTGATGAAGATTATGCAATTGCTACAGAAGGCTATAAAGCAGAATATTTAAGAGCTAAAGAAAGAATTCAAGGAATAAAGAAAACCATAACTAATAACGCTAATAAAACAGCAAAAGAAGCTCAAAATCTTTATGAGCAAAAAGGTAAAGAAGCTACCGCAGAAATTGTAGAATTATATAGACCAATGGCTGAAAAATTAGCTATGAAAAGACGCAATGTTCCTGGGTTTGATAAACAGCTTCTTACTGACGAAATACTTACTGGTAAAAGAGGTATATTAGATTTAATTAATGAATACGACCCTGATGCAAATCCTGGTATAACATTACCTATGTACGTAAATAAGTTTGCTGCTCAAAGAGCTATTGAAGCATCTAAGCGTATATTAAAAACTGAATTTGAAACAGATGTAACACAAGCTAAAGGTGTTACTGATACAACAACTGAAACACAAACACAAGAACAAACAAAACAAGAGGTTAAAACTGCATTGGCTAAAGATTTAAATCTTAGTGAAGAAACACAAAATGAAATTGTAGCTGCTGTAGAAAAAACTTTAGGCACTAAATTACCGGCTGTTACTGATAAAGCATTTAAATCTAAATTAACAGAAGGATTTAAAACAGAATTAACTAATACGCTTAAAAAAGTATTTGGTAAAACTGCAGCATATGAGCAGTTTTTAAGAGATAATTTTGAAAAAATATATCCTGCAATTCCTCAAGAAACTATAAATAGAAGATTCAAAGAATTTAATGAGCGAATAACTGATGAAACTGGTAAGCAATTAAGAGAGCGTACAGCTGAAGGAAAAAAAGTATTTAAGAAAAAAGAAATTAGTAAAGCTGAATTTTTAAAATATTTTTTAAATGCTAAGGGCAGCACAAAAGGCGTAAGAAAAACTGCTTTAGCAGAAGTTATAGCTAATGAAGTTGGTTTAGATAATGTATTAGATGCATTAGCAAAACCTGAAGTTGTTCAAAGATTTAAAGCTATTCAAGAATTACAAGGGCAAGAAGTACCAAGTAATTTTATTGAAATTATATCTGAAAAAATAGATAGAGCAATAAATTATTTAGATAAGCTGCAAAATAATAATAATCAACTTTATGTTTCATTAGGTTTTCCAGAATTAAGTATAGCTGCTGCAAAAGCATTTTTAAAAGCCGCTAAATTTGTTATAAGACAAACAGGTAATTTTGCTGAGGCATTAAAAGCAGGTATTGAGGCATTACAAAAATATGTAAAAACTGAACGGGCAAAAAAAGAAATAGCCGATACAGTACCTACTATAATAAAAAGTGTAGAAGATTTTGGTGATCAGGTTAAAACTGAGCAGATTACTAATGCTGTAGATACTATAGTAACTAAAGATAAGGCTTTTAATGTTTTAAATGACTCTATAAGCAATTTAAAAAACGAAATTAGTAAAGCTAAAAACTTATCACAAAAAGAAAAAGTAATATTTGAATTTTTAAAATATGAACTAGCGGGCTTAGTAAAAATAAATATTGGAGGAAAGAAAAAAGTATATTTATTTAAAGAAGATTCAGTAGCTGTAGAATTTGCATGGGAATGGTTTACTAATCAAGGAGTACTAGATAAAGATACTTCTAAAATATTTAAGCTAAAAGACGTAAGGCAAGGAAAGTCAATAATGTATAAAGATCAAAATATAAATGATTTCCGCGGAAAACATAGACCAAGCGCAACAGCTATAAAAGTTACAAAATCTTGGGAAAATAATCATAAAACACTTTCAGATAAAACAGAAGCTCAAGATATAATGAATGATGCATACGCTGAATATGCAGCTAAAAAAATAGCAACATATGTTTCAAATAATCAATTAGAATTATTAGATAATTATTTAGAAATAAATGGAATTGCTAGCGATAGTGCTATTAGGCTTTCTGCAAAATTTGGGGCAATTGAAAAAGCTAATGTTGGTAGTAAACTTGTATATGAGCACACGCCCCCAATTAAACAAACACGAGCTGATATAAAAAATGTTATTAGTACAGAAAAAAATTATTTAGAAAATTTTAAAAATGTATTAGAAATACTAAAGAAAACAAGAGTTGATTTTATAACTGAAAAAACAGCAGAAAAATTAAACGCAACAAAAAAAGGAAAAGAAAGCGGTAGATTTCCTAAAAGATTTAAAAATATTATTGATATAGAAAACGACTTAGTTTCTTTAAGAAAAGAAATATCTTCTAATGAAAATATTGGATCATTAAGTAAACAATTTAATAAATTATTAGAACAAACAACCGGTATACCATTTTATAAAAAGTTTTCACCTGTTAAAGCTTCTATTATGGGAAGAGGTAAAGGCAAAAAGTTTTTTATACCCTATTCAGCAGATGACTTTGTAGGTTTGTTATATGCAACTTTAGGCAAAGGCAAAGTTGGTGACCAACAAATGCAATGGTATCAAGAAAATTTACTTAGACCATTTTCAAGAGGTATACAAAAATTTGAAGCAGCAAAACAAAAAGCTTTACGTGAATGGCAAGAATTAAAAAAAGAAGCTAAAAAAGATGTACCAGAAGGATTAACCAATAGAAACAGCACTGGATTTACAAATCAAGATTCTGTACGCATATATATGTGGACAAAACAAAGAATGAATATACCTGGAATGGCTGCAAATGATATAAGAGATAATGTTAGAATTGTACAAAACAATGCCAAATTAAAATCTTTTGCAGAACGAATTATAGCTTTAAATCCAGAAGGCTATCCTGAACCGACACTAGAATGGATAGCTGGAGATATCACAACTGATATTGTATCTTATATAAATGATGTTAAACGTATTGAATTTTTAACTGAATGGAAAAATAATGTTAAAGAAATATTTAATGACGATAATAAAAATAAATTAAAAGCTTTATACGGAGAGGGATATGTTAAAGCATTAGATAATATGCTTTATCGAATGGAAAAAGGTAGAAATAAATTTAAAGATGCTAGTGATATAGAAAGGAAGTTTCAAACATGGACAAATAATTCTGTTGGTGCTATTATGTTTTTCAATGCTAGATCTGCTGTTCTTCAAACATTATCAGCTGTTAACTTTATAAATTTTAGTGATAATAATCCTATTGCAGCCGGTAAAGCATTAGCTAATTTTCCACAATACGTAAAAGATTTTTCAGCACTATTTAATTCAGACTTTTTAAAACAAAGACGTTCTGGTTTACAAACCGATATAAATGCTGATGAAATAGCAAACGCAGCTGCAACATCAAAAAATAAAGTTAGAGGAATGCTTGCTGCGGTACTTAAGTTTGGATTTACACCAACGCAAATAGCTGATTCATTTGCTATTGCTTCAGGTGGTGCCACGTTTTATCGTAATAGAATTAATAAATATAAGAAAGACGGATTAAGTCAGCAAGAAGCAGAACAAAGAGCATTTACAGACTTTCAAGAAATAGCTGAAGAAACACAACAATCTGCTAGGCCTGATAGAATATCTATGCAACAAGCGGGCTCATTAGGACGCCTTATATTAGCTTTCGGTAATACACCTATGCAATATGCTCGTTTAACTAAAAAAGCTACCTTAGATTTAATTAATGGTCGCGGAGATTGGAAGACAAATATTAGTAAAATTGCTTATTATAGCGTAATACAAAATATAATATTCTCTGCTTTACAACAAGGATTATTTGCTTTACTATTTGATGATGAAGAAGATGAAGATAAAAAATCTAGATTCTTTAGAATAGGTAATAGTAGCGCGGATACTTTATTAAGAGGAGCAGGTGTTTATGGTGCTGCTGCAGCAACAGCTAAAAATATAATATTTAAAATTATAGAAGAATCAAAAAAGTCTAGAGCTGATTATACAAAAATAGCAATAGAAGCAACATCAATATCACCTCCTATAAATTCTAAATTAAGAAAACTTGAATCTGCAGGAAAAACTTTTACATATAAACAATCAAAAGAAAAAGTATTTACTGAAGGATTTAGTTTAGAAAACCCTGCATTTTTAGCAGGTGGAAGAGTTTTATCTGCAACTACAAATATACCTGCAGATCGTGTTGTACAAAAACTAGATCATATATATACAGCTATGCAACCTGAAACAGAATTGTGGCAGGGTATAGCTTTATCGCTTGGTTGGGGCGAATGGGAGTTAGGTATGATAGAAAAACAAACAAAAAAATCTCCAAAAAAAATTAAAAAATATTCAAAGATTAGACCTACAAAAATAAAAAGATGAAAGCATCACCATTAACTAAAAAAGACCGTTGCTATTATAAAGCAAAAGCAAAATACAGAGTATTCCCTTCTGCATATGCATCAGGCTATATAGCTAAATGTCGTAAACGTGGCGGTAATATAAAATAAAATATATAAAAATGAATACAAAAAAACCTAAAAAAAATTCTGCTTTACTTAAAAAATTTAAAGTACATAAAATGTATAGCAAAACGGGAATAGTAAAAATAGCTAAGACAATGGCCGATCATAACAGACTTAAAAAACTAGGTTACAATCACACACCAAAAAAGAAAAAATAATGCCTTATAGAAGCGATGATCAAAGAAAAGCTGTATGGGCCAGCAAAAATGAAAGAGCTGCTTTAAAAAAAGTAAGAAAAACAGAACAAGGCGCTAATCTTAAAAGATGGTTTAAAGAAAAATGGGTTGATGTTCGTACAGGTAAGCCATGCGGTAGACGAAAAGGTGAAAAGCGTGGAGTACCATATTGTAGACCCAGTAAAAAAATATCTGGTAAAACAGGTAAAACAGCAGGAGAAATGTCTGCTTCAGAAAAAAGAAGTAAAATTAGAGAAAAAACAAGACTAGGACAACCGGCGGGATCACCAAGAAGAGTAAGTCCAGTTACAATGAGAATAGCCCGTAAATTTTAAACTCGTGGAAGATTTGAAAATATATAGCATAAATTTGATAGCCTTAGCTACTAGTATGACTTCTGTTACACCGGTTTTACAAACTCTTGTATTACTATTAAGTATTATTTATACAGTAATAGGTATTTATAAACGATTAAAAAAAGAAAATAAATGAGCATTCCCAGAAACGGCGTGGCGCGCGAAATAAGACATTACGTAGGATCGTTATTTATATTTTTATTTGTTATAGGAATTATTGTAGCCCTTATACAGTTTCCTGTATTAGATACAAATAAAGAAGTTGTAATGATGTTGATAGGAACAATCTCGGCAAGTATTGGTATTGTAGTGTCAACTATTACTGGTGCTAAACCAGATGATGTAACCGCACTTAAAAATGAAGTCGAAAAGAAAAACAACCAAATAGAAATGTTGGTTGAAGCAAAAGATAGATTAGAGCAGATGGTAATAGATTTGCAAAAGCAAATGTTAGATAATCAAGATAATGTTATGGATAAGATTATATTAAAAGCTGCTATTGATTTTGATGATAAACATAATCCACCAAAAGGAAAATAAAAAAAGGGGCTTTGCGGCCCCTTAATTATTTTAAAATAATAGTCCTAATCCAATACCAACACATGGCCCCAAAAACGCCCAAGCCTCTAAAAACTTTATTTTTTTTAATTCGTCTTTAGTAAATACATTATCTTCTGTATTTAATATTAGGTTAGCGGCTTTTCTTTTTGCTTCATCTAATTCAGATTCAAGCTTTTTTACTTTTTCTTTTAAAGTCATAATATAAAATTTAAATTATCCGTCGCAGCTTAAACACTCAGGATTCATTGCTGCTGCTGCAATATCTCCTCTTAAAACAGATTCAGTTCTCATATAGTACAATGTTTTTATTCCTTTCTTCCATGCTTCTAAATGAACTCTGTTTATCCATTTAGGTTCGGCTACTGAAGGGAATGCTAAATTTAAACTTACTGATTGATCTATATAATCCTGTCTTATTCCGGCTTGATTAACTAATTCTAATTGATTAATCTCTTTAAATGTTTTATATACATTTTTTACCGGCTCTCCTTCTTTTTCATTAAGTCTTCCGGAGTGATCGTAAAACCATCCATTGAGTTCTTTAATTCCTTGAACGGATCCACCATCTTCCAAAATTTTGTCCCAAGTTTCTTTATTATCGATTCCAATTTTTCTTAATAC
>MDTG01031347.1_pt1 | contig 20881 bp, 23 predicted proteins | sample 811421 | NCBI WGS metagenome assembly MDTG01 (sample SAMN05326645, study PRJNA326480) | marine metagenome | isolation source: seawater | place: Pacific Ocean: South East | collected 2011
CCTGGGTTTTCTTTTAAGAATTTGTTAGTTACAGAAGTAATATCAATACCAGATATTCCAGCATCAGTAGCTTCTTTAACTGATAACATTCTTGTACCAGCCTTAAGTGCATTTTCGATAGATTTACCACCAAATAGACATGCCATAGCAACATCTCCATTTTGAAGCGCAGCAGAACCATCTTCAGGGTTCATATCAACAACTGATACTTTACCAGCATCAGCTCCTATGACTTTCATAGTTTCTTTAAAAACATAGTCAGCCATTGTTCCTACTGGAACAGCTACTTTTTTACCTTCTAATTGCGCTGCATTGGCTTTTGTAATGCCTGATGCATTTGACACTATACAAGTCGTATTACCCATTCCGTATGTAACAGCGATATCTACAAGTTTGATTGGTGCCTTCGCATTAACTGCATTTACAAATGGTGTTAAACCTTGAGAGTAAGAGATATCTATATCTCCAGATAACATAGCTTCAGTCATCTCTCCACCTGTTGCAAAGTTTGTCCATTTAACTGGAACTCCTAAAGCATCGTCAAAAACTTTTTTAACTTTTGCTTCTTGATTTGGAGTTGCCCACTCTAAGAAGAATGCTACTCTAACTTCGTTAGCAGCAGAAAAAGCCGCTGACATGCTCAAAGTAAAAGCAATAATGCTTCCTAGAAATAAACTAATTAATTTTTTCATTATTTCCCTCATTAATTGTTAAGCTTAATTTTCTTATTTAAAATGAAAATTAAAGATAAGTAAAATGAAATTAAATACTACTTATGGTTGTACTGTTTAATTTTTGTTGGTGGTTTTACTTGAAATTATAGTCTACAAATCTGTTTGAGGTAAAAATCAAATTATGACTACTAATACAACAAAAATTCCTAACTCTTTAGAAGAACATTGGATGCCATTTACATCTAATAGGGACTTCAAAGAAAACCCTAGGCTAATAACAGAAGCTAAAGGGGTATATTTAAAAAATCATAAAGGGCAAACACAAATTGATGCTAGTTCAGGTTTATTCTGTAATCCACTTGGCCACGGCAGAAAAGAAATAATTAATGCTGTTACTAAACAACTAGAACAACTTGATTACGTGCAACCTTTCCAACAAGGATTTGGAGGTTCATTTGAGTTAGCAAGACGAATAGCTAAACATACACCAGGAAATTTAAATAGGATTTTTTACACAATTTGTGGTTCAACAGCAGTAGAAACTGCTATTAAAATTGTCATAGCTTACCACAAAGCCAGAGGTGAAGGTCAAAGATTTCGTTTTGTTGGAAGAGAACGTGCTTATCACGGAATGAATATTGGAGCTACATCAGTAGGCGGAATGATAAATAATGTTAAAACTTTTGCGAGTGTATTAATGCCAGGAGTTGTTCATATGCGCCACACTCATTTAAAAGAGCACAAATTTATCAAAGGTCAACCTACGACTGGAGCTGAAATGGCTGAGGACTTAGAGAGAATATGTGTTAATTTTGGTTCTGAAAATATTGCTGCTTGTATCGTAGAACCTGTAGCTGGTTCTACAGGAACATTAGTCCCGCCTAAAGGATATTTAAAGAGACTTAGAGAAATTTGCGATAAACATGGAATAATATTAATTTTCGATGAAGTAATTACAGGCTGGGGAAGAATGGGATCAGCTTTTGCATCTCAAGAATTTGGTGTTACCCCGGATGTTATTACTATGGCTAAAGCCACGACAAACGGAATAGTTCCAATGGGTGTAGTTGCTGTAAAAGAAGAAATTTATGATACAGTGATGGATGCATCTCCAAAAGGTGCAGTAGAATTATTTCATGGTTATACTTATTCAGGTATCCCAATAGCTGTTGCTGCCGCATTAGCTGTCCAAGATATTTTTGAAAAAGAAGATATTTTTAAAAAATCAAAAGAAATGTCACCATATTTTTTGGATGCACTGTTCTCTTTAAAAGATTTAGATGCTGTAGATAATATAAGAGGCTATGGAATGATGGGAGGAATAGATATAAAATTAAAAGAAAAACCTGGAAGAGCAGGGTATGAATGTTTTAAATCTTGTTATGAAGCAGGAGTTAACTTTAAAGCAACCGGTGACTGTTTAATTATTGCTCCACAGTTTATTTGTGAAAAAAAACATATTGATGAAATAATTGAAAAATTAAGAACCGGTATATCAAATTACATGAAAAAATAATCATGCGTATCGGGGTACCAAAAGAAATTAAACCACAGGAAAATAGAATAGGTTTAACCCCAGACAGCGTTAAAATTTTAACTTCAAATGGTCATAAGGTTTTGGTTGAAAATGATGGAGGTTTTGAAGCTGGATTCTACAATAATCAATATATAAAAGCGGGTGCCACAATAGTGGAAAAAGCAGAAGATATTTTTAATGATTCTGAAATTATCGTAAAAGTAAAAGAGCCATTAGAAAATGAAATTACAATGATTAAAGAAAATCAAATTATCTTCACCTATTTACATTTAGCTACAGCTAAAAAATTAACAGACGGATTGTTAAAGTCAAAATCAGTCTGTATAGCATACGAAACCGTTACAGATGATCATGGACGTTTACCTTTACTAGCACCAATGAGTGCAGTAGCAGGAAGAATGTCAATTCAGGCAGGTGCTCATTCTTTAGAAAAACATCAAAAAGGAAGAGGAATATTATTAGGAGGCGCTCCTGGCGTCGAGCCAGCTACAGTAGTTATTCTTGGTGGAGGAGTAGTTGGTGAAAATGCCGCTTTAATAGCCACTGGAATGAAAGCTAAAGTTTATGTAGTAGATAAATCAGCTAAAAGATTGGAGCAATTAAAAAAAATGTTTGGAGATGCAATTATCCCACAACAAAGTGATAAAGTTGATTTAAAGAAATTAATTTCCGAATGTGTTTTGCTTATTGGAGGTGTGTTAATTCCTGGTGCCGAAGCTCCAAAATTAGTAACAAAAGATATGTTAAAAATTATGAAAAGAGGTTCGGTTATTGTTGATGTTGCGATTGATCAAGGTGGTTGTGTTGAAACAAGCAAGCCAACAACACATGCAAATCCAACTTATATAGTTAATGATGTAGTTCATTATTGTGTAGCCAATATGCCAGGTGGAGTTCCAAGAACATCAACTTTAGCTTTAAATAAAGCAACGCTTCCGTTTTTATTAAAACTAGCTGACAATGGTTACCAAAAAGCTTTAAAGGATGATAAAAATTTTTTAGAGGGTTTAAATATATTTAAAGGAAATGTCACACACAAGGCTGTTGCAGATGTTTTTGGTTACAAATATGTTTCTCCAGAAAAGGCTTTAGCAAATGTATAAACCACTACCTAAAAGTCTTACTATAAAAAAATCACCTATTGAAGGATTAGGATTATATGCTACAGCAGATATTCAAGCTAATTGTTTTATTGGTTTGACACACATCAAAGACAAAGATTTTGAAAATGGTTATATAAGAACACCTCTGGGAGGATTCTACAATCATTCAAATGAACCAAACGTACGAAGGGTTGTCTCAGATATTTTGCCAAAACTAAATTGCGGTGATCCAATTGATGAGTCTTTAGATGTTTCAAAAATTCCAGATGGTGACGCTAATAGAGAAAATTTATATCCGAAAGTTGAGGGAAAATATATGTTTTTGGTATCAATTAAAGAAATAAAAGCTGGCCATGAATTGACTGCAAATTATAATCTTTATACATATCCAAAAACTGGCATTGGATTACAAACTTTTTAAAATAATTGAAAATATAATTTTTAACTAATGAAAAAATTTTTTTTATTTTTTTTAATTTGGCTATTTACAATAGTAGTTGCGAGTATTTATTCATACGAGAATCCTGAAAAAATAGATAGAGTAAAAAATATTTTTAAAGAAGATAAAGATCCAAAACTTAAAGGTAAGGACGGAGAAATTTTAAGAACTCCTGGAAATTCATTTTTACTTGAATTCTATAAAAAAATCCCAATTACTGAAAAAACAGCCTTCATAGTTCATGATGATAATTTTATGGAATTTGATGAAAAAAAATTAAAAATTTATTATCAAAATGGATATAAAGATCAAAATTTAACATCAGAAAGATTAAATTTACCTGATATTTTTACTGTAGCTAGAAATGGAGGTGTTAAAACAATTTTTATTTATAAAGAAAAAGAATTTGCTTTTATCTCTTCTTTAGAACAAGAGTGTTTTTATGCTTCAATAGTTTTTTTACAAAATAAAAAAGAAATTTTCAAAACAAAATGTTTACCAAAAAAAAATTTAGATTATAACGGTTTAGGCAGTAGCCACATTCATCATGATGGCAATATATTTTTAACAATAGGTGCGCCAGAACAAGAGTCTTCTGATATTAGAAAGTTAGCGCAAAGCAAAAAAACAATGTATGGTAAAATTATTCAAATAGAATCAAATGATCTGGACCAAATAATTGAAGGTACCTTAAGCTTTATTGTACCAAAAATATTTTCGATGGGTCACAGAAATCCTCAAGGACTTACTAAAATAAATGAAAATTTTTTTAGTGTTGAACATGGACCCAAGGGTGGAGATGAATTAAATAAAATTATAGAAAATAAAAATTATGGATGGCCTGAAGTCTCATATGGAACTCAATATAATTATGATGAAAATGGAAAAGCCTATGAAATAAGCCACGAAAATAATAATTTTGAAGAACCTCTTTTTGCATTAGTTCCCTCAGTAGGAATATCTTCAGTTAATAATTGTCCATCTATACTAAAAAATTATTATAAGAAACCATGTTTACTTGCATTATCTCTTTATGGAAATAGTTTAAGAAGCGGAAGGTCAATAATTATTTACTTATTAAATGAAAAAATGGATAAAGTTCATTCGGTCGAAAAAATACATTTAAGAAAAGATTTAATTTTAAGGCATTTTGTAACTAACTCTAAGAATGAACTTTATGAAGACAATGAAGGTAGCATCTACGTTTCTGCTGACAAAAATGGAATTTACAAACTTAGCTTTAAATACTTTAGGAATTAAAATTTTCTTTCGTATTAAAATCCTTGGAAACACCTAAATTATTAGTTTCAATATACAAAGTATCATTTTTATTTAATTCTATAATTTTTTTAGCCCCAGTATCTCCATTTAAATTCATAATTTTATTTTTCATTGAAATATCGAATAAAACTGGATTACCTTGAATACCATTAAAAGTTGGTACTACTATTTTTTTTGTGTTTCTGGATATTATGAGCTTATCATAGATATCCTTGTCTACTTTCGGCATATCACCTAAAGAAATAAAAAAAGCTTTAGTATTTTTAGACAAACTATTTATTCCAATTTTTATAGAAGAAGCCATTCCATCTTTAAAGTTTCGATTAAAAACAATTTTTGTTTTTTGATTTTTATCAATTAATTTTTCAATAATTTCTTTTTGATGTCCAAGTACAACAACTAGTTCTTTAATTGAACTGTTTAAAATATTTATTATTGAATGTTTAATTAAAGGTGTGCCCTCTAACTCTTTGGCCAGTTTATTTTCACCATTCATTCTCTTTGATTGTCCAGCGGCTAGCAAAATAGCAGAAATCATAATAAAATTATTTTTTATAAACTTCAGCAACAAGTTGTGAAATAATAGACAAAGCTATTTCTGGAGCTGATTTTCCTCCTAATTTAATACCTATTGGACCAAAAATTTTATTGATCTCTTCGTTTTTAAATCCTGCTTTTCGAAGTCTTTCACATCTATTAGCATGCGTTTTTTTGCTTCCTAAGGCACCAATATAAAAAAATTTTTTTTTCAAAGCGAACTGTAATGCAGGGTCATCAATTTTAGGATCGTGTGTAAGAGCTATTAATGCAGTACCTTGATCTGTATTAATTTCTTCAAAAGCCTCTTTTGGCCATTTATTAATAATTTTTATATCTGGAAATCTTTGTTCTGAAGCAAAGTACCCTCTGGGATCAATAATTAATATTTCAAAATTTAAGCTTTTTGTAAAATTAACTAAATACTGGGCAATATGCACAGCACCAACAATAATTACTTTAATTGGAAGAATATAAGTTTCTACAAAAATATCAGTATTTTCAATTATACCATTCTTTTTTTTTATAAAATGATTTTCAATTTTATCTCTGTATTTTGTAAAATTGTTATTTAAAATTTTATTATTCTCAAAAATACAACTTTCACCATTTTTAAGATCTGTAACAATAGCAAATTCAATTTTTTTTTCTTTTTTTTTTATTATTTCTTCAAGCAAATCTTTTTTCATTTTAATTAATTTGTTCTAAAAAAATAGCAATTTCACCACCACAAGCTAAACCAACTTCCCAAGCGCTCTCATTAGAAACTTTAAATTCTATTTTTTTAAATGATTTTTTTTCCTCTAATAAATTTAAACATTCTCTTACAACAGATGACTCTACGCATCCTCCCGAAACAGAACCTGAAAAATCTCCTTTCTCATTAACAATCATTCTACTTCCAATTTGTCTTGGTGATGATCCCCATGTTTCTATTACGGTAGCTAAAACAACGTTTTGTTTGCTGTCTAACCAATCCTTAGCTTCGTCTAATATTTTTTCATCAAATGAGTTTTTCATTTTTTTTAGTCTAAGATAAAAAGAAACGTATTAAAATATTTGGTTTAACAGCTAGATACAGCTTTTTTGGCCATTACTTTTATAATATGAGCTCTATATTCTGCAGATGCATGAATATCTGAATTTAATCCATTGCTTGAAATATTAACGTTATCTATTGCTGAAGTTGAAAAATTGCTTGATAAAGCAGTCTCCAAATCTTTTGATCTAAACACGGAAGTGCTGGCCCCAGTTATTGCCACCCTAACTTCATTTTTAAATTTTGCAATATAAACACCAACGACAGCATATCTAGATGCTGGATTTGGAAATTTTGCATAGCATGATTTTTCTGGTACTTCAAATTCAACAGCTTCTATTAATTCACCTTTTTTTAAATCTGTTTCGAACATTCCTTTAAAAAATTTATCGGCTTGAATTTTCCTTTTACTTGTATGAATTGTTGCGTTCAATGCTAAACATGCGGATGGATAATCTGCTGCTGGATCATTGTTAGCGATTGATCCACCAATAGTACCTCTGTTTCTAACTTGAGGATCGCCTATACCTTCTGCTAAATTTGCTAAAGAGGGAATAGATTTTTTAACCTCTTTTGACGAAGCAACATCAACATGTTTTGTGGTTGAGCCAATCCGTAATGATTTACTCGATACTTTAATACCAGATAAACTTTTAATTTTTTTTATATTTATTAAATCTGAGTAAGCAGCAAGTCTAAGTTTTAATGCAGGCAATAAAGACATTCCTCCTGCTAAAAAAGTAGCTCTTCCCGTAGCTAGTTTTGCTGCTTCTTTTGTATTGGTCGCTGATTTATAGTTAAAACCTTTCATAATACCTCATTTAAGCTGCTGCCTTTTTAGACCCATTTTTTTTTAAAGTTTTCCAAACTTTTTCAGAAGTTGCTGGCATTGAAATATCATTTCCAATTGCATCAACAACAGCATTCATTACAGCTGGCGGCGCAGCAATTGCTCCTGCTTCTCCACACCCTTTAGCACCCAATGGATTAGAAGTAGCTGGGGTACTAGTGTAATCTATGTTAAATTGTGGAAAATTATCAGCTCTAGGCATTGTATAATCCATGTAAGATGCTGTAGTAAGCTGCCCTGATTTATCATAAAGACTGTTTTCATATAAAGCTTGGCCTATTCCTTGAACTAAACCTCCATGAACTTGGCCTTCAACAATTAAAGGATTAATTATAGTTCCAAAATCATCTACAGCTGTATATTTCACAACTTTAGTTTCTCCTGTTAATTCATCTACTTCAACTTCACATATATGTGTTCCAGCTGGAAAAGAAAAGTTAACCGGATCATAAAAAGCAGTTTCTTTTAATCCAGGCTCTACACCTGCTGGAAGTGGCGATTTGATTTCTCCATATTGACCAGGCAAATAACATGCAAAAGCTATTTCTCCAATTGTTTTCTTTTTATTTGAATTTTTTAAAACAAATTCACCTTCTTTAAAATCCATGTCCTCTGGTTTTCCTTCTAGCATATGAGCAGCTACTTTTTTCCCTTTTTCAATAATTTTGTCACAAGCTTTTGAAATAGCTGATCCACCTACAGCCAATGATCTTGATCCATAAGTACCCATTCCAAAAGGTCCTTTGTCAGTATCTCCGTGAACAACATCTATATTTTCTATTGGAACTCCTAATTTGTCACCGACAATTTGTGCAAATGTAGTATCATGACCTTGTCCATGACTATGTGAACCTGTAAAAACTGAAACATTTCCAGTTGCATTAAAACGAACCTCTGCTGATTCCCATAAACCAACTCCGCAACCGATTGACATAACTACTGCTGATGGAGCTATACCGCAAGCTTCTAAATATGTTGAAAAACCAACACCTCTTAACTTACCTTTCTTTGCTGATTGAGATCTTCTATTTTCAAAATTTTTATAGTCTGCTGCTTCCAAAGCTTTTTCTAAATGAGCATTATAATCTCCAGAATCTATATTATGTACCAAGCATTGCTGATGAGGAAATTTATTTATAAAATTTTTCTTTCTAAATTCCGCCTGGTCCATTCCAATTTCTTTCGCGGCTTTTGATACTATTCTTTCAATTAAATAAGTAGCTTCTGGTCTTCCAGCTCCTCTATAAGCATCTACTGGTGCTGTATTAGTTAAAACTGCTTTAACATTAATAAATGCAGCTGGAATATCATATACTCCTAAGATTAATGGAGCGTACAAATACGTTGGTGTAACTGTTGCAAAAAGAGAAGCATAAGCTCCTATATTTGCTATTGTATCAACTTTTAACCCAGTAATTTTACCATCATTTTTTACGGCCAATTCAACATGTGTGATGTGGTCTCTACCATGACAATCAGATAAAAATGACTCGCTTCGTTCAGCTACCCATTTTACTGGCCTTTCAATTTTTTTTGATGCCCAAGCTGTAACTGCATCTTCTGCATAAGCATAAATTTTAGAACCAAAACCTCCGCCGACATCAGGTGCTACTACCCTAAATTTGTGCTCAGGATGAATACCGCCAAACGCTGAAAGAACTAATCTTGATAAATGGGGATTTTGATTTGTGGTATATAATGTTAATTCATCAGATGAAGGATTATAATCTCCAACTGCAGCTCTTGGCTCCATAGCATTAGGTATTAATCTGTTATTAATCAAATCAATTTTTACTATTTTATCAGCTCCAGAAAATGCATCATCTGCCTTCCCTTTATCTCCTAATATAAAATCAAAACATAAATTTCTCTCTATACCTTCGTATATAGCTTCAGAGTCCATAGCCTCGCCAGTATTTACTACTGCCTTAAGTACTTTGTAACTTACATTTACTAACTCAGAAGCGTTCTTTGCTTGCTCAAGCGTTTCTGCAATAACTACTGCAACGTGATCTCCAACATAATTTACTGAATCTTTTGCAAGAGGTGGATGATTTGGAACTTTCATGTCTTTTCCATCTTGACTTACTATTTTCCATCCCGCTATTAGCCCTCCAATTTTTTCTCTAGCAATATCTTCTCCTGTAAAAATATTTATAACTCCCGGTGCTTTTAATGCTTTTGATATATCAACTTTTGCTATTTTTGCTCTTGCATGTGGAGATCTTACAAAATAAGCATAAGTTTGGTGAGCAAGACTTATATCTGCAGTGTATCTACCTCTACCAGTAAGAAATTTTTTATCCTCTTTTCTCTCAACTCTAGATCCGATTAAGCTAGCCATAATCTATACTCCCTTACATTTTTGAAGCAGCATCTTTTACAGCCGCAACAATATTTTGATAACCTGTGCATCTACAAATATTACCTTCTAACCAATCTCTTATTTCTTGTTCATTAGGGTTTTTATTTTTTTGTAATAAATCAATTGCACTCATAACCATTCCAGGTGTACAAAAACCACATTGCAGTCCATGGTTTTTTTTAAAAGCCTCTTGCATTGGATGAAGTTTACCATTGTTAGCCAATCCCTCTATAGTTACTATTTCTCCACCTTCACAATCGGCAACTAATGTAGTGCAACTTTTAACTGAACTTCCATTTAAGTGGACAACACAAGCTCCGCATTGTGATGTATCACATCCAACGTGCGTTCCTGTTAATCTTAGCTGGTCTCTTAAAAAATCTGATAAAATTGCATGATCTGCAATTTCTTTGGATACTTTTTTTCCATTAACTTTTAAATTTATTACTGCCATTACCTCCCCCAAAAAATAATACCAAGTAATTTTATTAATATTAGAACTTAATAAATTGAATACTGCAACAGCTATTTAACGTGAAACAAAATAAAAAATTACAACTATGAGTAGAAATAAAATAAAAAGTATTGAATAAACATACTTGTTTAAAAAATTAGATTGTAATTCTTTAACTCTATTTTCTTTGACTGTAGCTTTATCATTATCTTTTATTGGTGAAACTATATCTGCAAATCGACCAAAGAAATAGTCGGACATTTTTTTAGCTACACCATCTATTAACCTTGACCCAAGTTGTGCAATTTTCCCTCCAACGTCTACTTCAACTTCGTAATTTAATGTTGTTATTCCCTTTTCTTCAGTAATATTGATATCAGCCTTTCCATTTGCAAAGCCCACAGGAGATTGACCTTCTCCTGAAAGAGTGTAGCTCTCATTTTCCTTTATATTTGAAAGATTTACGTTACCTGAAAACGTTGCATTCATAGGACCTATTTGATTAGTAGCTGTAGCACTAAATGACGTTTCACTTTCTTTTTCAAAAGATTCACACCCTGGAATACATTGTTTTAATATGTTTGGATCACTTAAAGCTTTCCAAACAACTTCTTTTTTAACTTTTAAATTATAAGATCCCTTAAGTTTCATAATTATAAAAATAGTATATAATAATTTACACTATGGACGACACTACAAAAAAAGAATTACAATCAGCAGCTTTTGAAAGATTAATACAACATTTACGTGAAAGAAAAGATGTTCAAAATCTTGATTTAATGAATCTAGCGGGATTTTGTAGAAATTGCTTATCCAAATGGTATCGAGAAGAAGCGCAAAAAAAAGGAATAGAAATATCAGATCCTGACGCAAGAAAACATGTTTACGGAATGCCATACGACGAATGGAAAAAAAAACATCAAAAATAGTTAACTATTTAAATTAAATTTTTAAATTATAAAAATTATAATTATATATTTTCGACTCTTTAGTATTCATTATAATTGGTAGAAATAGACCAAGAACATATAAAATTATTATTAATAACGATATTACGATCATAGCTTTGACTGCGTTAAATTTTATTTTCATCTTATTTTTCTTTTAATCTTGGAAACAGTTCAACAAAATTACATGGTTTGTGATTAATATCTAGTTGGTATTTTAAAATCATGTCCCACGCATCTTTAACTCCTCCTGACGAGCCAGGTAATGCAAAAATATATTTACCATTTTTTAAAATTGCACACGCTCTTGATTGTATTGTTGATGTTCCTACAGTTTTGTAACTTAATTGTCTAAACAACTCACCAAATCCTATTATTTTTTTATCTGCAATTTCGTCTAGTGCTTCTGGTGTTATATCTCTACCAGTAAGACCAGTTCCACCAGTTGTTATAATTACGTCAATCTGTTCTTTTTCAGTCCAATCCAATAAAATTTTTTTTATATCGTCTTTATTGTCTTTTACAATTTTTCTATCAATTAAATTATGTTTTTGCTCTGCAATTTTTTCTACTAAAATTTTACCAGACTTATCGTTTTCTAACGTTCGAGTGTCAGTTACAGTTAATACTGCTATGTTTACTTGCATAATTCTTAATCCTTATTATGATAGATAACAATGTTACTACTAGCAATATTATTTTTGTTAACTGCTACATTATATTCCAGTGTAGGATTTGGAGGTGGTTCTACCTATTTAGCCTTACTTTTAATTTGGGAAGTCCCTTATTTTATATTTCCTATTATTGCTTTATTCTGCAATATTATTGTGGTCTCAGGTAACTGTTTTAATTATATTAGAGCTGGAAATCTTAATCTTAAATTATTAATTCCTTATTTAATTGGCTCAATACCGTTTGCTTATTTAGGCGGTTCTCTTCCAATAGAAAAAAATTTTTTCGAAATAATATTATTTTTAGTTTTAACTTTAGCAGGTATTTTACTCTTAATAAATTTTAGATCATATGATGATAGCGAAGCTAGTTATAAAAAAATTTCTAATTTTGTATCAGTTTTGATTGGTGCATTTTTAGGTTTTATTTCAGGAATAGTTGGAATTGGAGGCGGGATTTTTTTAAGTCCAATTTTATTTCTGACTAGAGCTGGTAGACCCAAACATATTGTTACTGCTGCATCCTTGTTTATTTTAATTAACTCACTTTCAGGCATTATTGGTCAATTGACTAAAAACGAAGTCTTAGTAGAAATACCGAATTATTGGTACTTACTTTTATCTGTATTTATAGGTGGACAAATAGGAAATTTTTTAAATTTAAAAATATTTCCAACCAGAATATTAGCTTTAGTAACAGCTTGTCTTGTAATTTTTGTTGCTATTAGAATGGGAATTAAGATTTTATAAATAAACAAGTTTAGCTAAGACAAAAAGATCTTGCTTTGTATGATATTTAAAATTATAAATTTTTATAATATATGGATGAAATAGCATCATTAATTTTGTTGTTGGCAGGCGGTCTAATATTTAGATTTGCTTTAACTATGACTGGTCAGAATTGGGCCAAGACCTATCAACAAACAGTCGCTTTTTTAGTTTTACCATTTGTGACTTATATAATTACAAAAACTATAAGTGGAAATATAACGTTATCACTTGGAATGATTGGAGCGATGTCTATTGTTAGATTTAGAAATCCTGTTAAAAGCGCACTCGAGTTAGTAATGTATTTTGCATTAATAACAATGGGTATTGCTGCTAGTGTTAGAACAAAATGGGCTATTCAATTAATTATTATTATCCTTTTAGTTATTGTGGGTGTAAAAGTTGTTCAAACAATTTCAAGAAAATATAATAAAAGTTTTTACAATGTTTCTTTTAATGAAGGAGCGTCACTTAATATGCTCGAAATACATTCCAACGAAAAGATAGATTTAATTGAAAAAGATAAAAATTTGAAAGTTAGTATTAGTCAGCCTGGTGAAAAAGAGTTTATATACAGATTGGCTTTTGAAAATAAAGAACATTTACAATCTCTAAAACAAGAATTAGAAAAAATGGAAAGCGTCAAAAAAATTGATATTAATTATGTTTAAAAACTATGTTCAAAAAATCTTTAATAATCGTTTTATATTTTTTACTCTATTGTAATTCATCTTTTGCTAATACAGAGCCTATTTGTAAAAAAGTAATACCAAAAAATCATTTAAAAAGTATTGATAATCAACTTCCTCAAAAGATAGAAATTGAGGTTAACAACAATAGAAAATGGTTAAAGCATAATTTGCGAATGATAAAAAATACTTTAGAACATGACACTGGAGGAAATATTATAATTGCTCCAAAATATAAAAAAAAGTTTAAAGCAACTCTGCATGTATATTTTAATAATGATATTAAATGCTCATTTCAATCTAAAGTCAGACAGCATGGAGATTTTTTAGATCATATTGAATTGATCAATGGAAATTTATATCAAAGTTTAGACGTTTCTTTATTAACTGGAAATATAAATGGAATTACAAAATTTAAACTTCTCATTCCAAAAACACGTAACAATCCTGAGGATGAAATATTTTTTACAGAATTGTTAAGAGAATTTGGTTATTTGGCACCAAGAACAGGTTTTGTAAAAATAAAGTATAACAACTTAACAAAAAATATGCTGTTTCAAGAGAAAGCAGAAAAAGAAATGTTAGAGTACAATTTAAGAAGAGAGGGGCCAATTTTAGAAGGGGACGAAAGATTCATGTTTTCCATAAAATATAAAAATTCATATGGAATTATTACTACTCAGCCATCACTTACAAGACAAACAAATGCAAAATGGGCTTTAAAAAGCTCTCAACATGAAAATATTTCTCATGAAGCAATAACATTATTTAATCTTTTTTATTTGAAATCCAGATCAAGTGAAAATTCTAACGGAACTTTTAAAGATTATAATTTAAATATTTTAAATAGTAATTTACTAGTTCCCAATAATCCCCAACAAGTTTTAAGCATGGATGTTTATAATGCCATTATTTTTAGTGTAAACGGCAGTCATAGTCTAGCGCAACGTAATAAGAAGATTTATTGGAACTCTATAAATAATTTTTTTGAACCTATTTATTATGACGGAGATTTAAATATTGATGCGAATTATGAAAATTATGATTTTAAACTAAATAATTTACCAAATAAAAAAAGTTTTTTATACGCAATAGAAGAAGCAAAAAATAAAATCAAGCAAATAGATAGACAAAAACTAGCAAATAGGATCGATTTACGTGGCTCTTCATTATCACTTAAAGAAGTTAATAAAAAATTAAATCAAATGACCCTAAATTTAGAAAAACTAAAAGCTCATGTAATAAAAAAACAAGATCAAACGGATCAAGAACTAATTAATAATCAAGATATTTTAAATAAGTATGCTGATTATACTGAAGACTGGGGTTTTGATATTTATTTAGTATTTAGAGATGTTGATACTAAATTATTTTATGCTTGTAAAAATAATAGAAAAAATTGTGACAAAATAAATTTATCAGAGAAACAAATAAAAGATTTGCTGAGAGGTAGACTAAAAATAAATAAAGTTCCATACCAATATATAGGTGAATTTAAGGATTTGTTAGACATAATAACATCATTTAAATTAAATGATAAAAAATTATCAAAACATCAAAAAATTAAATTCAAAGATACAAATTTTTATTTTAATGAAGGTATAGATTATAAGTATGATGAGGAAAATTCAGTTTTTGATGTTTTTCAGAAAAAACCTGGTGCAAGAGCTTATTTTTTAGGTGGTGAATTAAAAGATATGACCATAAATTTTTATGGGATATCAGAAGATATTTATGGCAACATTTATAATTATCCATTTGATCAAAACGGTTTAACTGGATGCTTATCTTTTATTAAGATGAAATTAAATAATATTTCTATATCTTCATTAAATTCAGACTGCGAGGATTCAATTAATTTAATTAATAGCACAGGAAATATAAAAAACTTTAATTCATCAAATTCTTACAAAGATGGACTCGATATAGATTTTTCTAATATTGAAATAGACTATGTAAAAGTTTTTTCTTCAAGAAATGATTGTGTGGATTTTTCAGCAGGAATTTACAAAATAAATAAGTTAGATCTAAAGAATTGTGGTGATAAAGGTTTGTCAGTTGGTGAAAAATCCAATTTACAGTTAAATGAAATTTTCATTGAAAATTCTAATATTGGTATTGCTTCAAAAGATAGTTCTGTCACTAAATTAAATAATGCATATTTAAAAAATTTGAAAACTTGTCTATCTGCATATAATAAAAAGCAAGAATTTTTTGGTGGGTTAATAGAAATTCAAAATATAAATTGTGAAAATTATTCTAAAAAAATAGAAACGGACATTAATTCAAAAATAATTATCGAAAATGAGCTTTAGAACAGAAGAAAAACTATTAATAAATAAACTTCAACTTACTGAGTTTAAAGAATTTTTATTTAAAAAAAAAGCTAGTAAAAAATTTCCTTCAAGAAAAATACAAAGTTTGTATTTTGAAAATTTTAGCGAAGATATGTATAGTGATTCAATAGAAGGTATAGTCCCAAGAAAAAAAATTCGTGTTAGAAATTATCTTAATAATGAAAATTTAAACTTATATTTAGAAATGAAAGTTTCAAGTGTTGAAGGACGTTATAAAACCAGAACAATAATTGATAAGAAAAAATTTGAAGATATTAAAAGATTAGGAATCTATGACTCCCAGTATGGTACATGTCGACCTTTAATATATGTTACTTACATTCGCGATTATTTTCAGCTTAACGATGTTAGAATTTCAATAGATGAAAATATTTATTATAACTTATTTTCTGGCAGAAAACTTGGTTATGATATTAATTCAATAGTTGAATTAAAATCTTCAGCAAACAAAGATAAAGATGATTTGCTTAATACATTTCCTTTTCAAAGAACAAGATTTTCTAAGTACTGTAACGGTTTTGAAAAAATATAAAATATATTTCTATTTTTGACTATTTTAAAAATATATATTATTTAATAATTATAAAGTATTATAAATTATTTAACCAATGGCGGGATAGCTCAGTTGGTTAGAGCGCGGGACTCATAAGCCCGAGGTCAGTGGTTCGATTCCACTTCCCGCTACCATATAATAAAAAAAGTGATAAAAAAATTTTTACAAAATTTATTCAAAATATCTACCTATAATTTTTTTTTTAAAATATACGGCAAAATAGATAAATCTATATCTTTTAAAGATGATAATAGGATTAAAGTTAATACTGCAAAATTTGATCCAAATATAAATTATAAAGTTTATCAAATTTCTGAAGCGAGACTTTACACAGATAGAATTCAAGATACGGCAGTAATTCTCGATAATAAAATTGTAGAAGGAGCATCTTTTCAACTTAGAGGTAATAATAATTCAGATATAAACAATAATATTGTGATGCATAAGGGAACACCTAGAAAACTGAAAACTCTAGATGGTACGGTATTATCTTTGTTAACTGGAGGGGGTGGAAACAATAATTATTGGCATTGGTTATATGATGTTTTGCCAAGATTAAATATTTGCGAAAAAATACAAGAATTAAAAGGGATAAATTATTTCTTAATGCCTAATTTAAAAAAAAAATTTCAAGTTGAATCCCTAGAAAAACTAAATATTCCACAAAATAAATTATTATCAAGCGAAGATTTTAGGCATATTAAAACAAAAAGTTTAATCACAACTGATCACCCATATGTTTTAACAAATGATGCTCATCTCGATGCACAAAAAATTCCAAGATGGATTATTGAATGGTTGAGAGAAAAATTTTTAGCAAAATCTAAAATTGATAAAGAATATCCCAAAAAAATTTATATAGACAGATCAGATTCAAAATCAAATACAGCACATTTGAGATCTTTAATTAATGAAAGTGAAATAAAAGATTTCTTAAAAAAAAAGGATTTTACATTAGTTCGCTTAGAAGACTTAAGTTTTGAAGATCAGATTCAATATTTTAATAATGCTGAATATATAATTGGTTTACATGGTGCAGGATTTGCCAACTTAACATTTTGTAAAAATAATACTAAAGTAATTGAATTCAGAATGGATAAAACAGGATCGGTAATTGAAAATCTTGCCAAAACTAATAATTTGAAATTTAAAGCAATTATATGTAAACCTATATCTAATGATCATGCTAAACAATTGGGTCATATAAAAGTTCCAATTAATATCTTAGAACAGAAAATGCTAGAAATTTAAAAATAAATTATAAATATGAATCAAAGTAAAATCTATAAATTAAAAAGAATATTATATTATTTATATGGAGAAAAATTTTATAAAAGATTAAATTATAATTGGTCAAAATATCCTTCAAGATTTGAAATTATTCAAAAAATAATTGATCTAAAAAAATATGATAAGTATCTAGAAATAGGATGTGATCAAGATTCTAATTTTTCAAGAATTAAAGTTAAAAATAAAACTGGTGTAGATCCTGTATCTGGCGGAAGCTTAAGAATGACCAGCGATGCTTTTTTTGAAAAAAATAATGAAAAATATAATTGTATTTTTTTAGATGGACTACATACTTATGAACAAACTCGCAAAGATATTTTTAATTCAATAAAAATATTAGACTCTAACGGTATTATTATTTTACACGATTGTTTACCTAGTAAAATTTGGAATCAAATTGTTCCAAGAATTTACGGGCATTGGAATGGAGATGTTTGGAAGGCTATTGTTGAAACCAGAACATTGAACGATGTGGATACATATACCTGCATTGCTGATCATGGTTTAGGAATGATTTTAAAAAGACCAAACCGAAATTTATTGAAATTGAATAAAAATAATTTCAAAAAATTGAAATTTAAAGATTACTACAACAATCATAAAAGTTTTATGAACTTAATTGAAGTTTCCGAAATAGATCAAATATTACAATAGTTTTGATATGCAAAAACTAAAAATGTACTGTATTTCAATGGATAACAAACATCTTAATTTTATTAAGGGAGCAAATTATATCCCTGTTGGGTTAGGAAACGATACATTTTCAAGTGAATGGGTAAGAGACAATACAGGGGAAAACATTTCACAAAAAAATAACTATTACGGTGAGTATACGTTTCATTATTGGTTTTGGAAAAATCATTTACATAAAATTGATGATGGTTGGTTTGGGTTTTGTCAGTATAGAAAGTTTTGGAGTTTAAATACAGAAAATTTGCTACCTAATTCTTTAGATCAATTAAAATCAGAAATTATAAATGAAATTCCAAATTCTTATGAAAATTTTGACGTAATTTTAGGTGATTTATACTTTATAAATCAATTAAGGTTAATGAAATTCATTAAAAAGGGATTTAAACTAATAATAAAAAATCCATCTTGTTTATTTAGTGAGAAAAAAAGAAGTATAAAATTTCATTTTGATTTAATGCATGGAGCAGGCAGACTAGATAAAGCAATAAAACTTCTGGACAAGGAGAATAAAAATGATTTTAATGATTTTGTGAATACAAAAATTTCATTTAATCCACACAATATGTTTATTTGCAAATCAAAAAAAATTTTAAACGATTATTATGCAACCGTTTTTCCATGGTTAAAACGTTGTGAAAAAGAATTCGGTTTTGAAAAACTAGATAAATGGTCTGAAATGAGAATTTATGCTTTTTTAGCAGAGAGATTTATGTCTTATTGGTTTCAAAAAAATTCAAGATATAAAACAATGCCAATAGTTTTCTATGACATTAAAAAAGATTTTATTTAAAGATATTTATATTTTTTTTTAAAATTTTCTAGGGTACGCAGTGATTTATCCTTTTTAGAAACCGAAGGATTTTTGATAGGCCATTTAATTTTCAAAGATTTATCATTCCATATGATTCCATCTTCATATCTTGGGTGATAATAATTAGATAATTTATAATAAATAATATTTAGTTTAGCTAAACTAAAATAAGCATGTGCAAATCCCTCTGGAATATAAAGTGATTTACAATTTTCATCTGAAAGTTCAATTCTAAAACTTTTTCCAAATGTTTTTGAATTTTTTCTAAGATCAATAACGCAATCTAGAATTTTACCTTTAAGCACACTTACAAATTTTGCTTGTTTAAATTTTGTTTGAAAATGAAATCCTCTTAAAACATTTTTTTTTGATGTAGTTGCATAATCAAAAATAAGTTCATCCCATTTAATAATTTTTTTTCTAAAAGTTTCTCTTAAATTTCCTCTATTATCCCCATGCTTTTTTTGTTGAATAATTTTTAAATTTTTAAATTTTGTATTTTGTACTTTCATTTCTCTGATTATCTAATAATTTTATTTAATTTAGTTAGGTTCATATAAGGTTTTAATGGAAAAGCTGTTTTTGATTTTTTGTTATTTATTATTTTTTTAACTTTAGAGTTATACTTTTTTGCAAAATCATAAACTGTTTTTGTCGGTCCACCAATATTAATAATACCTTTTCTATCTAAAATTTTTATTAAAATCTTTGCCAACTCTTCATGAAAAATAAAATTTAATTTAACATTAGAAAAAGCTCTTTTGTGAATAAAAGGTTTTTCTGTCATGCAAACTCTCAAGATTAAAGAATTTTCATACATTTGAACCGCACACTCTCCACCCAATTTTGACCACGCATAATTATTCCAAGGTAGCACAGCATCATTTTCTTTATAATTACCTTTTTTACCTGGATATACGTAACTTGTTGAAAAATAAATTAATTTTATCTTAAGTTGCGAGCAAACCTTAACCATATTTGAAGTTCCAATAATATTTAAATTTATACTTTTGCTTATATTTTTTTTGTGTTCATTCATTGGTCTGGATAAACCTGCAAGATGAAGAACTGATTTAGGTTTAGTTTTTTTTAAAAACTGGTAAATAGAATTAACATTGTTAATATCTAATTTGCTTTTTTTTGGATAAATAAAATTATACTTACTGTTAATTTTTTTTAGATTTTTAGCAAATCTTCCTGTTCCACCCGTAACAACAATTAAGTTATTTTTTACCATTATTTATGTTTTTTTTTAATTAAAGTGAATAAATATTGGGAATAATTGCATTTACCATAAAATTGTATTGCTGATTCAATATCTTTTTTTTCTATCCACTTATTGTTTAATGCAATTTCTTCCAAGCAAGCAATTTTAAGACCTTGTCTATTTTCTAGAGCTGATACAAAAGCAGATGTATCATAGAAATCTTTTATAGTACCTGTATCTAACCAAGCTCCACCACGACCCAAAAATTGAGAATTTAATTTATTTTTGTTTTTATATTTTTTAAGCAAGTCTACAATTTCAAGCTCATTTCTTTTTGAAGGTTTTAATGATTGGGTGTATTTAATAACATTATTATCAAAAAAATATAAACCTGTAACCGCAAGGTTAGATACGAATTTTTTTGGTTTTTCGATTATTTTCTGAATTTTGTTTTTTTTATTTATAGTTGCTACTCCATAAGAAGATGGATTTCTAACAGAATGTAATATGACTGTTGCACCATTTTTAAGTTTTACACATTCCTTTAATTTTTTTGTTAAACTTTGAGCATAAAAAAAATTATCTCCTAAAATTAACACTACATTTTCTTTACCGA